>ERZ779869.2922-NODE-2922-length-13617-cov-10.028831_pt1 | contig 13617 bp, 13 predicted proteins | sample MGYA00511557_ERZ779869 | MGnify/ENA primary metagenome ERZ779869 (study PRJEB29588, sample SAMEA2154620) | human gut metagenome | biome: human gut; feature: human-associated habitat; material: faeces | place: Denmark | collected 2008/2010 ...
GCTGAATTCACCACCGTCCTATGAGGGCGGCGTACTCTTCTGGATTGCTATAGAACGCAACCTGATGGATTATGATGATCTTTTGTATTTTACACATTTTTTCTGTCATATTTTTCCTCATTTCTTATACTAATATTATACACTCAATGAGTGTATTTGTCAACAAATCAGCTGGTTTTGTACATAAAAAAAGAGCACGCAGAACCCTTCCCCGTGCCTTATTTTTTGTCTTTTAGCTTTTTCTAACTTATTTAGACTGCTTTTTCTCATCCCAGAAATCGATCATGGTTTTTGCAAAAACAGCTTCTTTGCCCGTCCAGCCATAAAGTACGTTGGTACGGTATCCATATTCCGGAACGAGCACATTATCATACCCTGCCGTCTGTACGCAGAATACATTGACATCTGGATTAACGGCACTGCGGTAAGCATCAATCAGTTTTGCAACGTCGATGTATCTTCCACCATTTACGCTAAATCCAAGATTCTTATATCTTTTGTATTCTCTTGGTGTCCCATAGAGATTACCGTGTCCAGCCTGCATGTCGGAGTAGATAAAAATGTTGTCCCAATGTTCCTTGTTTTTGATTGCCTTATCAAAGAACAGCCAGATACCATTTTCAGTAGCCCCGCCTACCACATCGTCCTGATTCTTAGAAATGGCGGTTGCCTGCGAAAGGACTCCATCTCTTTTAAGCACAGGAGTGACTAAAAGCTTATCTCCGAATTCTCCCACGTATCCTTCTTCACTATTTCTAGCTGTGATTACAGATGAGAGATTTCCGATTTCAGCTACACGGACAGTCCCGTATTCGGAAGGGATCGTTCCCCATGCTGAACCAGAATTATCTGACAAACACATAGTCTTTCCCTTGAGCATTGGCATATTATCGCATGCGATGTCCATACACTCTTCAAGTGCATCCAGAATGACCGTTTTGCAGTTGACATCGTTATCGTATTTTACTGCGTTATAAGCACTGTAATAACGGAATGGGAACTGCTTTCCACCTGGTACTCCTTTTTTCAGAGAATCCATTGTGATGCGGCAGAACTCTGCATCATCAATTTCCTTGAAGATCCCGCGAAGATTTCTAAGAAGAGCCATGTGCCCTACTTTGACAGTTGAAAGAATTTCTTTCCAGTTCTTGCCTTCCGAACGAAGATTTTCCCACGTCTTGTCTTCATCAACTACTTTGACAGTACCTGTTTTCATGAGTTCATTTAAAGTCTCATTATTTGCGTGGCTGATGCGAACGACGTCGATCATTCCGATCCCTGTATTCTTATATTTTGCTACCTGGTATCTTGAAAGAGACTCCAGCTTGTTTTTCCAGTTTCTTTTCAGGATATTAGGAATATTCTTCTTTGAACCATTGCGATACATGTAATATGTCATTTGAGATGCAGGTTCGTCAGCTCTAGACATCACTTCCGCATTAATTTCGCTGAAGACACCTGGGTTTGCCTCATTAAACGCAACTCTGGCTTCGTGATTTGCTGCGCGCACCATGATAATCTGTGGATTCAGTCTCATATTAAATTCTTTACGAAGAGTCCGCGCCCATGCAATAGTGCCACCAAAGTCATACGCAAGAGCTGCATCAATAGCGTCTTCCATAATTTCAGAAGTAGTCTTGCCTTCGAATTCTTCATCTAATACAGAATAAGGTGCCATAAGTCTATTCAGGTGATATACGCCATCGCGCACTCTGGACCCATTTTCACCTTCTCTGTAATATGCCGGTTCACCAAAGATCGATGATGCGGTCACCATCTTTAATGTATCCAGGGGATTTAGTTCGTAAGAAATTCCGCCCATAAAATTCGTTACTGCTTTTGTGCTTTCTTTACTTCTGTTTTCTTTTACTGCTTTTGCCATGTTCATATTCTTAATCCTCCATTTTTTGTTTTTAACGTATAAAACAAGAAAAGCCAGCCATAGCAAATACTATGTCCAGCTCCTTGTTACATGAATGCGCAGTGAATATCGATGTCGGTGTATTTTTTATTCTTTTCATCAAAATTCTTTCATCAAATTGTTTGGCGAAGACTCGTGACTTCAGTCGTGAGAGGAGACAAACTAGCTCCTGTACCCGCCATCCTTCTTTCGATTAAATAAGTTTTGTTTGTTTCTTTTAGTTTCAATTTCTTTAATAGTGATATGTTTTATGCTGTAAGCCAGTACATATCAGACTGTAAAATACCTTCGCCTATGTTAATGAGAGGTTTTATATCGGCAGCACTGTTCCTACCCATCAGAACTGTTTAACCCCGACCTTAGAGCAGAGGGCTAGGTATGACACCCTTTGGTAACTATATATTCTCTCTTAACGTAGTGCCCGGAGCACTTAGGCTAGTCAATAAGGGCTTTTGCAAGCCACCGACTTTAGTCGTGGGTTATTGACTTCCCTTTACACCTATATTTTACCACTCTGAAAGTCGAAAAATGCTAGATTTTTGTGCGAATTTCTATTATTTAAAATGGGCACATACAAATTTTTAAGGGAAAGATGTATAAAAGGGCTTATTTGTCATTACTATATGTACCCATTTGAAATAATGAGCAGGCTCATGTTTTCTGCTCTGTCCAGACGATTCTGGCTTATGGATCTTTGTCCCATGTCTGAAAAATTTGATGAATTAGATCTTGACATTCTCTTTAAAATTTAATTCATCGTTTGTTAAGAAAGCTTTTCACAGCTAACGTTTGTAGCAACATGAAAAGGTTGTGTTGGAAAGTAGGAGTTCACCTCCTACCAAAATGGTTGTGTTGCTACATCTTGAAATAAAAAGTGAAGGTTTCGGGAATTGCACCCGATGTTACTTGAACCTTCATGAGTAGAATCACTTAACTTATATGGCTTAGTCTTTAAAGGGAGAAAAACCTCCTTTGTATTTTGAATGAAGTCAAATGATTCATGCCAATATACAAATGCAAATGTGTCTTGTTTATCGTAGAAGGATCTTACTCCTTATCTGTGTAGCATTTGTATATTGTAAAAACGTGTTTGAGGATTGTAGGAGTTGCACCCACCATACTGCTATCCTCATAAATAGTGGCAGGCTCATGCTTCTGCCATGGTCATTTTTGATATCCGTCTATGGCAAACTGTTATATTTAAACTGCAAGCGAAAAAGTTTTACTTTCTATTATAATCTCTATACCAAAGGGAGATAAACAATAGAACAGGTCCTAAAAACAGATATCTGGATCGACTTCATGTTTAATGTTTCTTCAATAGTTCCGGTGAGCAACTACTGAGATCAATAAACAACCTCATGTCTTATCGTTTGGGTCGTGCATCGCAGGCGGTCGAACTGCTCGGCACGATATGAAAACAGGACTTACGTGTATGCAGGAAAGCCACGTCATACAGTGCCCGAAATTTGAATTTTTGATTCCATGTCCTTCACTACCATCCGGATTGGGATTGTACTGCAATCTCAAATGGCATTACAGACTACTGAAAAAATTTTAACCTAGCCACGAATGACAAAGGTGTGATTTTAATTCATTGAATTGACTTTCACATAATTCCAATTAAGCCAAATAATATAGCAAGGAATCCACATAACACCCAACAAATCAGAGCACCATAAAGTAAATATGCAGGTAAATTCCAAAAAAAGCACCATTTTGACGAAAAAAGTTCGCAAAATCCTAATGGTATATCATTAAGTATAAATGCAATACATGCTAACACCATGAGAATCACTGATATATACACTAACCCTTCAAAAATGAAATACCCCATGTTATTTGATATCATATTCATCGCTCTCCTTGCCATTAGAAGTAGACATGCTGTCCTTTATATCTTTCAAATTTATATCTACCTATATTTTACCATTTTTATCTGGCAAAAATGCTAGAAATTCATGCGAAATGACACTCAATCCTTGCAAAACATATGAATATATATCATATCCTTAGCATACATGTTTTTTACGAATCGCACGCAAAAGTTCGCTTCATCTGTGGACGCGTAGAGTTGATATCGGCTCAGTCCAATTGTTTTTAAATTTAAGCGATTTACCAGATATTCGATTGACTCATATCCATTCGGTACGATCACATCTTTAATATATTTACAGAAAGCTTGCATTCTATCTTCATAGACTGAATTCAGACTATCATCTACATTCAAATGATATTGAGGTATCCATACTCCGTTACGAAAGCATAGATTTGTATAGCCTATCAGGCTGTCCTTGTTTCTGTTGAAACTGCACTGTTTCGATAAAACGTATTTCATGTTCATCACTCCTTTCGAACTAAAACAAAAAAAAGAATTCTAACTATAATGCGCATTTAGACACCAAGCATTTTCCAAACTTCAGTATGATCATATGATACTATTCCAGTTTTCAAGGTAAACCCGCATCAGGTAATCTACTGCAGTGCGACATATAGAAATCGTATCTTTGAAGATATGATTATAATGCTTGATTTTAACTTTATAAGCAGAATACATCAGCATACAGCAGACCTCCTTTCCGTAATTCTTATTGACACATATAATATGTCAGATTATGAGTAATAATTAATTTTCACATACAGCTTATCCAAAGATACACTTGATGATACAATTATAACACAATGTTCAGACAAAAATGCTAGAAATTTGTGCGAACAATATTCGCTTAATGCTCATAAAAAGTGAGCAAAAAACATGTAAACATCCTTTATATTTCATACAAAAACACATAGTCAACTACTCCTGACTAAAGTCAGAAGATTCCTGCTCGAATTTTTAATTGAAAAAACAAAAGATATTAAGGCAATTTGCCTTAACAAACTAATGAACGATTATTGTTTCATCATACTCATCCAAAAATCCAGACAGCAATAATCTTCGATTTGAATGTAGACCATAATCCAGATCGCACGTTGATAAAGTAACCATAGGTGAATCTGTATCTACATCCTCGTTACAATAAAGTGATTCATTTTTTAGTTTATTTAAAGTATCCTGTCTTTCCTCTCCAAAGTCTTTTACATAAAAAGACGACTCGTTATCTGATTTTGAATAACAGAAAACATTACATTTATAGTTTTGCTCTGGTGTAAGCAAATAGAAATCTGGATGGCTGTCAAAAAATGATTTTGATGAAAAGTTCTTTAGTAAAGTAAACATTCCTCCCCCTTGAACAGAATGCCCGAAAATAATATTGTTATCATCTGAGAAGTCGCTATTCGTATTGCAGTCTAAAAATGCGGATCCCATATAATTGTATCCTTTGTAGATCGTATGATCTAAATAATAGGAATTGTTTGTTCCCTGTACTACAGGATACGAAATTGCACAGTCGGGAACATATATCCAACCCACTATATCTGGATTGATAGCTTTTAATGAACCCCAGTCAGGAGATAAAATCTGTTCCCCATTCTCATTCTTTTTCTCAACGTAATCCTTTTTTATCTTATCTGTCTGCAATTCAACTTCATTATCTTCATTATAAATTTGCCAAGCCTGATAGGCACAGAATCCACCAACGCATAAGCAAATTATCAATATAAATCCATAGACCCACTTTTTCATATTTCATTTCCCCTTTCACTCTATAAAAAAAGACATCCAAGACTCCGTTGTTTTAAGACGGAGAGGGATGCCAGTTTGAATATCTACATAAGCAGTACACTTATGTCAATTCCAGTTTAGTGTAGTATAACACGTAAGTCCTATAAGCACAAGCATACCCACAAACATAAAACCTGTTTTTATATTAAAATCCTTATCACTTATGCATAAGTGAGCCAACCATCCAAATGAATGTCTATATATCCACTGCCTTTATTTCTTCATCATCAGCTTTAAATTTAAACTGCTGAATCTCCTCACCATTTTCATAGTAAATAGTGTTCTTCCTTTTTGTGTCCTTATACTGAAGCTTTTTCACTTTTTCATTATCCGTGTTATCTACGCTGGTATTCGTTACATTTAAACCATTCCTCGTAGAATATAAACTTACATTAGATAACAATGAGTTTTCTAAAACTGAGCCATTAGGTACTGCAAATACTACATCAGGATACATAGATTTGAATGCTTGAAATGTTGTACGGTAAATATGGATATATCCATAATCTCCATTACTTAGTGTGTAATTTCCTTCGCTGATCCATAGATTTGTGCCATCGAAAGCTTCTACAAACCCAACATGACCAAATTCTGGATATAAAGTATTAGCCTGAGCTGAAAATACTGCACCACCACTTGGCATATTGCTCAAAGTAAACTTATCTGGATGTGCTGCAACAATTTCTCCAGCATTGTCTTTCCCATTGCCAAAGGCACCGCTTGAAAAACCATACACCTGATAGAATCTTGACCATGCATAATATGTACATTGTGGTAATGCGAAAGGATTACCTGCTAATATAAATTTGCTCCAGTCTTTTGTAAGTAGTGATTCGTACTTTAACGCATTTTTAACTGAACTGATATATCCAGTTGACACAGACACAGTTTGATTAGTTGAAGCATCAACTTTTTCCTGGCCTTTATTCTCATCAGGAATAATTGTAATCGTCCCTGTTGATGTTTCAGGCTTATCAGGCTTTACAGTATTTTCCGTTTGATTGTTGTCAGGATTTGAAGTGTCCGGTTTATCTGTTGTACTGCCATCCTCTTTAGGTGGCTGGGGGGCTGGTGTTACTGGTTCTGTTGGTTCAGATGGTTTTGGATCAGGAGTCACTTCCGTGTCATTTCCATCTGTTGTAGGTGGTGTTTCAACCTGCATATTACATACATGTCCTGCATCCACAATCGTTCCATCTTCGTTATATTCGACATTACCGATGTAATACGTGTTGTGATCTGTATTAATTCTGGTTTCATCCGCTTTGATAGTGGATGTCATACCACTAAGAATCAATGTACCTGTAAGTATACAGGCAGATAATTTATTTAAAGTGTGCATTTTATCGACCTTCTTTCTTTAAGGCAGATTGCCTTAATTTATAATATTTTTTTATTTTCTATTGGTACACTGGAATAATCTCATTGTTATTCATCTACTTCAAACAATTAAAACAAATGAGAAAAGATTATGAATCTGAAAAAAACATACATAATAAGCAATAATACTCCAACTGAAATTGATACAATTAACAAAAGTTTAAAATCAACTTTATCATCTTTATTTTTCATAATCATCACCTGATCTTTTTTTAAGGCAAACTGCCTTAGCCTAAATCGGCAACCTGTTCCTCAAAGGTTTTCAAAGCAATATCATAAGCATCTCCAAATCCATAGGAATGACATTCGCCATTCACATTTACGTATACTACATAATCAAACAATGTATCATCAGGATACATTCTAGATACAAGACTTACACAGCCTTGCTTTTTTAATTCTAATTCTTTGAACCTTGCCATAATCAATCTCCTTTATTCACATTCTCATTATCCGACTCATCTGTTTTTTCTAATCTGCATATACAATTAGGCTTTCCATTGATAAACCATAGCCTAATTTGGCAAATTATGCTTTGGCTTCTAATTTTTCCACTATTTTTTCGATTAAAAATTTCACTGTTTCTGCTTGTGTATGTTGGTTATTCGCATATGCAAGCATTTCATCTGTCAGGAAGCTAATGTCTACACTTTCCATGTATTTTTTTATCATCTGGATCTCTTCATCCTGTTCATACCTTGTGAACTGTACATGCCGTTGAAAACGTCTTAAAAGTGCTTTGTCTAATCTGTCCTGCCTATTTGTTGCAGCGATGACGATTTGACCATCTACAAGGCTGTCAAGAGCCTGCATCAATGCGATAGTTGTTCTCCCAAGTTCGCCATCCGCCCCTGTATCATTTCCTCTTGAAAGGCCTATACAGTCGATTTCATCGAGCATTAATACACATTTTTGGCCCTTGCAATAATCAAATACTCTCTGCAAATTTTGGGCTGTTTTTCCCATGTATGACTCGATCAAATAAGAGAAATTCAAGTAAGCATAAGGTAATCCCAACTTGTAAGCTGTGTATTTTGCAAACTCTGTTTTTCCTGTACCAGGTTCTCCATAAATAAGAGAACTGTTCATATACGGAATTCCGTATTCTAACAGTTTAGTTGTTGTTTTTACGCCCTTGTCTATTTTCTCGAATAATTCTTTTTGCTGTTTTCCGAGAAAGTACCTATTTTCGTTGAAATCTGATACGTCTTGCATACTAATCAAGCCTTTTAGATTTGGCGGCAGCTCAAATAATTTTACCGAACCGTTTTCTAACAGTTTTTTATAATACGCAGTTTTACTCTCGTTCTTTTTTGTAGTGTCATTGACGCAGCAGCGTATAGCATATTCTTTTGCATCTTGGATTCTATTTTCTGCTAAGGCTCTAATACACATTAGCATATTATCGTCCATACCCATATCTTATCTTCCCCCTCCTAAATCCCAATTTGTCAATACAACTCTTTTCCAGTGTTCTTTTTACATTCCCTCATTATTTTATGCTGTTCTTTATGACAATACTGGTATATCTTTTTTCTGATATTTTCAAAATGGTCATGGTTTTCTTCCGTTATTTCAATACTTGCTCCACTTAAATAACGCCCACTACATTTCATCATATCATCTAAAATATGATATTCTTCTTGATATTCTTCAAATGTCTTAGCCATAGTCTACTCCATCCTTTAGTATTTTAAATTATTGACGTACTCTCATCATTAAAATGACGAGATTCTCTTTCTTATAATGTAAGAAATGGAGCATCGCAAAGCTTTCAGCGTTACTCATACTGCATCCAACAGGGCTTACGCCTGAGACCTGACTGAATGAGAGACTCATCATATTAGAATCTACACATATATTATATCATGATTCGCACTTTAAAGATGAATTCACATACGTCGCGTGAACTACTTGGCAACAAGTAACCGAGAATTCCCGCCTGATTTCTTAAATTAAATTAATAGTACTGATGGCAGTATTAACCCAAATACTTATATTTTTTCCATGATTTCTCCTTATATATCACTTAGTTTCATCAAAGTCGCTATAATCTACTTCCTTTATAGCTAGAGATGTGATTATACTTTCTAAACTTTCAATTTTTTCCTTGAGTTCCATATTTTCTTCTTCGGCTTTTTCCCAACTTTTCAAATAGAAGTTTTTATGTTTTTGAAGCATTCGCACAGAAATAAATATGTAAAGTAGTCCTATAAGTTCTATCAAGTTGATTACAATGGCAATTTGTGAATTATTCATCAAATTGTTTGGCGGAGACTTGTGACTTCCGTCGTGAGAGGAGCTAAACTAACTCCTGCGTCCGCCATCCTCCTTTCAATTAAATAAGTTTTGTTTGTTTCTTTTAGTTTTAATTTCTTTAATAGTGATACGTTTTACGCTGTAAGCCAGTACATATCAGACTGTAAAATACCTTCGCCTATGTTAATGAGAGGTTTTATATCGGCAGCACTGTTCCTACCCATCAGAACTGTTTAACCCCGACCTTAGAGCAGAGGGCTAGGTATAACACCCTTTGGTAACTATATATTCTCTCTTAACGTAGTGCCCGAAGCACTTAGGCTAATCACTTAAGGCTGACGATACTCTGTCAGTCTTGCAGGCAGCTTTAATGGAATTGATTTTAAATATCAATCCCACTGGCTTGCCTGTGGGTTAGTGAACTAATACTTTCTCTCAAAAGCCATTTCAACCTAGTGTTCCTGATCTCCTGAGAATGACAGCGTACCGCTTGGAATTCTGCGTTTTTATCTCCTATAGCAATAAACAATTTCTTTGCTCTTGTTAAAGCTGTGTAGAAAAGATTCCTTTGCAACATGATACGGTTGCTCATAGACAGTGGCATAACGACAGTGTGGAATTCGTTTCCTTGAGATTTGTGTACAGTAATTGCATACGCGAGCATAAGCTCATCCATATCGTTGATATCGTACTCGATTTCGTTTCCGTCGAAATCAACAGTCGCAATTTGTTCATCTTCATCGTATTCCGTGATATATCCAATATCCCCGTTAAACACGTTCTTATCGTAGTCATTGGTCATCTGCATAACTTTATCCCCAATGTAGAACCCACCACGTTCATTGTTGCATATCTTTTTATTCTTCCCATTTAAGACATTCCGGATTGCAATGTTTAATTCAAATGTTCCAATAGTCCCTTTCTTTTGAGGGCAAAGAACCTGAATATCTTTTGGGCTTGTTCCGTATACTCTCGGTAGCACTTCCGTTACCAAGTCAACAATCGTCTTAGCACTTTCTCTGTCGTCTTTTGTTCTCTGTCTTAAATAGTCATCTTCCATCTTGTTTGTTGTTTCCGGGCATTCTCCATTATTGATGCGGTAGGCATTCTTAATAATACGGCTCTGTCCTGCTTGACGGAATATTTTAGTGAGTTTTTTACATACTACGGCTTCTGATTCAATCATATCTTTAAGAACATTACCCGCCCCGATAGCTGGTAACTGGTCAATATCCCCCACCATAATCAATGTTGTAGTATCGCTTACAGCTTCCAATAATGTAGCGGCAAGTTCAGCATTGATCATAGAGCTTTCATCTACAATTAAGACATCTGCATCTACTCTTGATTTTGCAGACATTTCCCCAGGTGTTAATCCGAGGAGGCGGTGCAATGTCATAGCTTCGCGTCCTGTAGCGATAGTCATCTGCTTTGCAGCTCTTCCTGTTGGAGCGGCAAGCTTAACCGACGCCTTGTTCTTTTCGAACGCTTCTATGATCTCTCTCATAATTGTAGTTTTTCCTGTACCAGGGCCACCGGTAATGATCATAAACTTATTAAGAAAAGCTGCCCGAATTGCTTCAATCTGTCCTTCGTCATATTCTACTTTTGCTTTTTTAGCTTTTTTTAAGATCCTTTTGATTTCCTTATCCGCATTGATGGAAACGTTGCGGGGGCTATGCATTAGGCGGACAACATTTTCAGCAATGGATTCCTCTGCATCGTAAATAGGTTTGCACGCTATAGACGGAAGCTTTGTCTCAATATCCATAAATCGAACGACGTGATTTTCATTCTCAAGTTCCGGGAAAAAGTCAGAAATAATACTAGCTGGAAGTCCGAGTAATTTCCCGGTTAAAGTGGCAAGCGTCGCTTCATCGAGATAGCAGTGTCCGGAACTGGCTTCTCGATCTAAAGTATAAGAAATTCCGTTGCTAATTCGATTGTATCCATCTTTTTGATATCCCATTTGTAAAGCGATTTCGTCAGCTTTTTTAAATCCAATTCCATGAATATCATTGATGATACAGTATGGGTTCTTTTTAATTGTATCGATCGTTTCCGACCCATATCGTTTGTATAATTTGTTAGCGAGATGCTCTGTTACTCCGTTATTACGAAAGAAAATCATGATATCACGGATATCTTTGTTTGCCTTCCAACTTTCGACAATCATGTTCTTTCTTTTTTCTCCGATGCCAGAGACTTCCATCAGTCTATCTGGCTGAGTATCGATAATCTCAATCGTCTTTTCTCCAAATTTCTTTACAACACGCTCAGCATACGTTTTCCCGAGCCCTTTAATTATATTTCCCTGTAAGAATAAAAGGATTCCCTTTGCATCTTTCGGGATTTCTTCTTTGTATGACGAAATTACGACCTGAAACCCGTATTTGTTTTTCGTCCATGTACCACGGATCGTAAATATTCCTCCCACGTACGCATTCGCCATAACCCCACTAAAGTTTAAGTTCCCGTACTTGTTATTGCTTGCAGAAAAAACAGTATATCCACTGCCATCTTGTGCTGTCCCTTTCTTAGGATAAAGAATGCGACTTATTTCGACTTTTAACTCTAATTCTTCGCCTTCTTTGACCAGCCCTTCTAATGGGTTGCTTATATTTCTATCTGATTTTACAAAATTATCGCTCATATATGTATTTCAACTCTTTTCTCAAATGTCTTTTTTATCAGTCATTATATATATGTCAGATTTGTACATATATTTATTTCTTACATACAGACAAAAAAGAGAAAACCACTAAATACAATGGCTTCCCCGTGGTTTTTTTATAATAAAATCATATTTTCCTCCTACTTTTTAAATTGTGTGTTCTCTTTCTCGTTTTTTCTTTCTTTATTTCGTTTTAATTCAGCAGCAAAGCGATTCGTCCCATATTCTTCTGACGGCTTGCTTCGAGTTACAATACCAGGACTTCCTTTAACTGGTCTAGTGCTTACCTCTGGAGCAGTATTCATGCGACTCAAGCGGTCTTCGGCAGCTTTCGTTTTCTGACGCCCTCCGTTGCCAGATACTCTCATTCTTGGACCATAGCGCTGATCATGAGTAGTGGCTTGTACTTCAATTGGTTTTCCGTTTTGTTTGATTTTGTCCATATTCCTTATGCCGTTGCCGTTATTTGAGACAACAGGACCTGCTCTTCTGCTGCCATCGACCCTGAACATTTCGTTATGTTCTTCTCTATATTTATCCTGATTTATGGCTGCTCTCCTTTTAATTTCCTTATCTACTTCAGTCTCCGTTCTGTGGATCCCTGTAAATGCACCAACAAAAGAAGACACTTTTTTCTTCGCGACTTTCTTTTGAATTTCTACATTCCCTTTATCAATATTGAGAGTCATATTTTTCTTGAGATTTTCTAATAATGATGCCATAAAGCACCTCCTAATTAACCAAATTTATCCTTTAAGAAGGATGATAATGAGTAATAACAGATAAAAATACCGCAGATATGAACAATAGATGCCTCCGTTCTGGACGGAAAGAATAAAGCAATAGTTCCTGCGAGTGTAAAAATGACAGCGCTATAGACCTTAATCATCTCTTTTGCGCCAATTATATCAGAAATTCCCCAGACAATCATAAGAAGACTTCCTATAACGCAAATAGCGGCTCCGCCAGCCCCATTGTTTATGAAGAGTATTACTCCTGCTGCAATAAATGCAGCAACAAGCACAAAGCTAACGAGTTTTTCTTTTATCCCGACGCTTTTTTCATTACCAAACTCTCCATATAACATAATAAGTGCAAAAAGTATAACACCAATTCCTAAAAATCGATTAATTACGATTGCCCATGATGCGGGAACTGCGAGCATTAAAGCACCGCAAAAACATGTGATCATCATCTTAGCCTGTTCTTTAGTAAATGGACTATCTTTCAATTCTTATCACCCCTCTTTTATATATGTTAGATTCTTTTCGTTTGGCTTACAAAAACTTGATCCTTTGGTTGATTTCTTTCTTTCTAAGTTTTACTTACACTTACGTTTTTAGCATCCACAATTTTATAATCCGCTTCCATCGAATCCAGAAAAGTTGTTTCATCAAGCGGTTTTTTCGTTTCTTTTTCCCAGCTTTTTAAAACGGAATTATATTTGTAGCCATGTTTCTGAAGGTTCTTCCGGATCTCGTAAGCATGGAAAACCTGGATGAGTTTTACATCCTGCTTATAGTTGATAGGATGTGGTCGATATTCCTCTAACATCCTTTTTACCTTTCGACTATCACTGGCGTCTGCTGTGGCATTTATAAACTGCCACCTATTGAATAACCCTATATCCAAGGCAGTAAAGAGTAGTTTCTTATAAACCTTTTGACGTACTCTCATCATTAAAATGACGAGATTCTCTTCCTCACAACGTGAGAA
>ERZ779869.2924-NODE-2924-length-13601-cov-8.582164_pt1 | contig 13601 bp, 17 predicted proteins | sample MGYA00511557_ERZ779869 | MGnify/ENA primary metagenome ERZ779869 (study PRJEB29588, sample SAMEA2154620) | human gut metagenome | biome: human gut; feature: human-associated habitat; material: faeces | place: Denmark | collected 2008/2010 ...
CAGATGTTGAATTATTAGAAGATAAAATTTTATATTTCTATAGAGAATATGGAGAATTGCCAATAGGAAATGAGGTTACAAAGGTTCCAGCAAAAATAGCAAATGGTCATAAATTTTATAAGATAAATACTAATAAATTAAAAAACATCAGCTTAAATTATGGAAAAGAAAAAGACATATATATTGTGGATTCAGAAACTTTTGAAGTATATTATTTAAATGGAATTAAATACAAAGATGTAATTTATTACACAGATTAATATGGGTCGCCTCCCACGGCGACCCGCAAATGCGTTAATTTTATAAAAAAGATTGCAAAACATAAAATGTTAATGTATAATAAAATCGATAAAAGTAAAAACGAAGGAGGAAAAATATGTTAAACGATGTAACCTTTGGTACTGTACACACAAGTATTTTTAAGAGTAAATGGAAAAAATAAAGGCCCAAGCTGTGATCTTAGGATATTGTACCTAAGGATATAGCAAAGGGTCTTTGGCATATAGAAATATAATAAAATGTAGGGGTCGCACCCCAGGGCGACCCGCAAAAAAAGGAGAGGAATTCAAATGAAAAAATTAAACAAACAAAATGGTATTACACTAATAGCACTTATCATAACAATCATTGTAATGTTAATCCTAGTTGCAGTAACAATAAGTATGGCAATAAATGGAGGACTATTTGAAAAGGCAGGAAAAGCAACAAAGGATACAAAAGATGCAATGAATGAAGAACAAGCTTCGGCAAATGGACAAATAACAATAGACGGAAAAACATATGCATCAATAGATGAGTACTTTAATGGTACAAGCATTGCAATGTTCGATACAGGTACAAATGTAATTACAAAAATGTATGCACTTGCACCAGAAGGAGTTATGCAAGGGTGGTATTTTACCAACAATATAGCAATTGATAAAATTCTAAAATATGAAGGAACACCAGATTTAACAAAAATGACAGAGGCTAATATAGTGTCTTGGACAGATGGATATAAAGCATTTGAACAAGAACCAGATAAATACAAAAATATTGTTCCAGAAGGATACGAATTATGTCCAATATATATGTGGTTTGAGGAAAGTGAAAATGAAGAAATTAGAAATATAAACGGAGAACAAGGACTAACAGAGATAACAGATGCCAATAAACAGAGAAAAGTCAAAACGGGAACAATATATTGGTGGAGCAAAAGTAAAAATGTGTACTTAAATCCTGATAGTTCTAAGATGTTTGGAGGTTTACCATATGTATCAGACTTAAGCGGATTAAGCACATTAAAAACGGACTATGTTACAAATATGGAAGCAATTTTATGTGTAGTTACTAGGAATAAAAAATTAAAAAATCTGGATTTTTTGGCAAGATGGAATACAGAAAATGTTGAAAATTTAGGATATGCTTTTTGTGGATACGAGGCTTTAGACAATATAAATGGTGTAAGTAATTGGAATACATCTAATGTTACAAATATGAAGGGATTGTGTGGAGGAGATCCTGATATTACAGCAACTAAAAATTATAATATTGATGCATTTAAAAATTGGAATGTAAGTAAAGTTAAAGACATGTCTTATATGTTTTCAGGTAGCAATGTAGAAAATTTGAATGGTATTTCGAATTGGGATGTAAGTAATGTTACAAACATGCAAAATATGTTTTCAGGTAGCAATGTAGAAAATTTGAATGGTATTTCAAATTGGAATGTAAATAACGTTGATAGTATGAACTCTATGTTTTCTAACTGTCAAAACCTAACTGATGCTTCAGAAATTAATGATTGGAACATTAAAAGTGACTGCAATTTTACAAATATGTTTTTTAATTGTTCAACCCATCCAAATTTTACAAAAGTAACAGGTACTTGGGATGAGAACGGTACATTTCTACCAAATTAAAAAGGATATAAAAATACAAATTTATTACACAGATTAGCAAATTTTCCTTGCAAAATCTGGAAAAGTGTGTTAAAATAGCAAGTGCTGAAAAAATAGCATTTGCTATTTTTCCTTACTCATAGAAAGGGCTCTATGGGTTGTAAATCCAAAAGGAGGTGGAAATAATGAACAAATACGAAAGCGTTGTTATTATTAATCCAAATTTAGAGGGTGAAAGCATAAAAGCTTTAATAACTAAATTCTCTGATTTAATTAATAGTAATGGAACAGTAAATTCTGTAGAAGAATTAGGAAAAAGAAAATTAGCTTATGAAATTAAGAAATTAAACGAAGGATATTATGTAGTAATAAAATTCGAAGCTAAACCAGAATTAATTACAGAATTAGAAAGAGTATATAGAATAACTGATGAAGTTATGAAATTTATAGTAGTTAAAGAGGAGGAGTAATCGCATGAATAAAGTAATATTAATGGGGCGATTAACTAAAGATCCAGAAGTAAGATATACTCAAAACACTAATACATTAGTTGCATCTTTCTCACTAGCAGTAAATAGAAGATTTGCAAAAGCTGGGGAAGAAAGACAAGCTGATTTTATAAATGTTGTTGCATGGAGTAAAACTGGAGAATTTTGTAGTAAATATTTCAAAAAGGGGCAACAAGTTGGAGTAATAGGAAGAATCCAAACTAGAAATTGGGAAGACGAAAACAAACAAAGACACTACATAACAGAAGTAGTTGCAGAAGAAGCATATTTTGCTGATAGTAAAAGAGATGGAGATGCTGGTTCAAGTTTTGCAAATACATTTGGAAACAGTGTATCTGAAACTTCAGAATTTTCAGTATCTGCAGATGACGACTTACCATTCTAGTGCAAATAAATTGTTAAGTACAATTTGAAAGGGGGAAAATTAATGGCAGACAAAAAACAAAATAATAGAAATAATAATAGAAGAAGAAATAATGGAGACGAAGAATTCAATCCAAAATTCAGAAAAATGAGAAAAAAAGTATGTGTAATGTGTGCTAATAAAGACTTCGTTTTAGATTACAAAAATGGAGATCAATTAAAGAAATTTGTCAATGAAAAAGGTAAAATATTACCAAGAAGAGCCACAGGAGCATGTGCTAAACATCAAAGAGATATAACACAAGCTGTAAAAAGAGCAAGACATATTGCAGTATTACCATTTACAAGCAAATAAAATTAATTTATATAGGCAAACATTGTTTGGCCACAAAAAAAGAACCTCTTTATTGAGGCTCTTTTTTATTTATTCTTTAATTAGATTTTTATAAAAACTTATTTTAGCAAATTGTATATAAGGAATAAGCCATATCATACCAATACCTAATGAAAGTATAGCAAGTATTGCCCATCCAATAAAAGAAAATTCTAAGCAGAAAAATTTAAAACGGTGGTTTTTCATTAACTCTTTACTTCTAACTACTACATCTTTGCTTGACATTTCTGGGTTTTCTGCTGCAATCATATAAGTCAATTCATAAGAATATGATTCTACAATAAGCCATATTAAAGAAGCAAAATATAAAATAACTCCAATAATAATCATAAGAGGCATCGCATCTGGACTACCATAAGCAAAAAATCCTCCACCCATCATTATAACGATTGAAATAACAGATAGTATAACAGGTAAAAGTAATCTTAATGCTGTAAGAATAGCTATTCCCCAAGCTTTACCAAAATTGTCAAATCCGAAAGAGAAAAAGTCATACCATTTTACATCTTCACCATTAAATAGTTTAACAAAGCAAACAGTTAAGCCAAAAATTAAAGGTGTTGAAATAAGAGAAGATAGTATTGATATAACTGAATTAGTAAAACCTGAAGTACGTTTTTCTAAAAGAGCAATAATATAGAAAAAAACAAAATATGCTAAAGAAATTAAGGCAACTTTTCCCCATTTACCAAATAATTTATCACGTGCGTCCTTTCTAAAATCTGATGATACCATTATAATATCCTCCTTTCTTTTGTTTCCTATAAAAAATAATATATGAAACAAAGACAAAAGTCAACAGAAAAATACAAAATGTAACAAAAATAAAAAATAAATACTGTTCACTTAAAATTATATTCTAGAATATACTATTACTATGATAAGTTTATACACAAAGGGAGGAAAAATTTTGAAAGAAATACTAAAAATAGAAAACATATCTAAAACCTATCAAGCAAAAAATGGAGAAATAGAAGCTTTAAAAAATGTAAACTTAACAGTATATGAAGGAGAATTATTAAGCATAATTGGCCCTAGTGGATGTGGAAAATCTACATTACTTTCAATAATTGCTGGGTTAGAGGCTAAAACATCTGGAAAACTCTACATAGATGGAGAAGAAACAACAGGTGTATCGCCTAAAATAGGTTATATGCTACAAAAAGATAGTTTACTAGAATGGAGAAGCATACACAGAAATGTTATGTTTGGACTAGAAATAAGGCATCAAAAAACAGAAGAAAATAAAACCTATGTAGAAGAACTACTAAAAAAATATAATTTATATGAGTTCAAAGATAAATATCCATCTCAATTATCAGGAGGAATGTGCCAAAGGGTTGCTTTAATTAGAACTCTTGCAATAAAACCAAAGATATTATTACTAGATGAAGCTTTTTCTGCATTAGATTATCAAACAAGACTAATGGTTACAAAGGATATTTATAAAATATTAAAAAATGAGAAAATTACAACAGTAATGGTAACACATGATATATCAGAAAGTATAAGTATGTCTGATAGAATTGCAGTACTATCTAGTAGGCCTGCAACTATAAAATGCATTAAAAATATAGATTTTAGCATAAAAAATAGAGATCCTTTGAATGTAAGAGAAACCCCTGAATTTAGTAAATACTTTGACAGCATTTGGAAGGAGTTAGATGTGCATGCATAAGAAAAACATTTCAGATGATAGAAAAAAGTACTTAAGAAAAAAGCATATAAAGAAAATTAGTATTTTAATCATACAAATAAGTATATTAATAGCTTTTATAGCAATTTGGGAAATGGCAGCAAATAAAGGGCTTATAGATAGCTTTATTATGAGCAAACCAAGCAAAATTTTAAAAACTTTTATAAACTTATCTTCTAATGATTTGTTAATGCACATACGGAGTAACTTGCCAAGAAACTCTAATAGGATTTTTACTGGGAACTGGGATAGGAATTATAATTGCAATATTACTTTGGTGGTCAGACTTTCTTAGTAAAGTCGCTGAACCGTATTTAGTAATATTAAATAGTTTACCAAAAGTTGCATTAGGACCTGTAATAATAATATGGGTAGGCGCAGGAACTCCTGCGATAATAACAATGGCAATAGCAATATCGCTTGTTGTAACAATACTAGATATTTTAAATGGATTCTTGGAAACAGACAAAGAAAAAATAAAAATGGCGAGAACTTTTAATTGTACAAAATTACAGTTATTAACAAAAATAATAATTCCCGCCAATGTTTCTAATTTTATAAATTCATTAAAAATAAATATTGGGTTATCAATGGTAGGTGTTATAACCGGGGAATTTTTAGTTTCAAGAGCAGGACTTCGGTTATTTAATAAACTATGGAAGCCAAGTATTTAAGCTAGACTTGGTAATGACAGGAATAGTAATACTTGGAGTTGTAGCAGCACTGATGTATGCGGCAATAACATTATTAGAAAAAATATTATTAAAAACTCATCTTTTCGGATAAAATTAAAGGTAAATTGTAATTTGACGAACTCTTTAAAAAAATTTGAAAACGTCCGCCCAATCTCGTCGGGGATTATATATTTTATTTTTTCACTGCCCCATCCTAGAAACTGTTATTCGCAAGGCTCATACAGTTTCTACGGCGGTCACCCCGGAGTCGCTCAAAAATAAAATATATAAAACCCCTGCGTTGGGCTACTGTATTGCTTTGTATTAAATTTAATGTTATTTTAAATTTGCATTTATTAGAGCCATAGATACAATATATTTGTTTTTGAAACACCGCGTAAGCGACCAAACGTAGCGAAGCGAAGTGCGATTGGAGCAACCAACAGTTGGGAGACTTGTCGACCAATACAATTGGAGGTTGCGACACACAAGGTGTAAAAAAACAAATATATTGTATCTATGGCGAATTGGAACATGAAAGCAAATTACAATTTACAAAAAAATGGAGGTTAAATTTTGAAAAAGACAATAATAATAGCTATTATTATAGTATTAATTATAATAGGAACAATTATAGTTGTGAATATTAAGAATAACTCAAAAGAAAACATTGGAACAGAACAAAAGACTACTGTGGTTAAAGTAAATGAAGTAACCCGTTCTGTATTTTATTCACCACAATATGCAGCCATAGCTTTAGGATATTTTTCAGATTATGGAATAGAAGTAGAACTTACAACAGGGCAAGGAGCAGATAATGTTATGACAGCAGTACTTTCAGGGCAAAGCAATATAGGATTTGCTGGACCAGAAGCAGCAATTTATGTTTACAATGAAGGGAAAGAAGACTATCCACAAGTATTTGCGCAACTTACTAAAAGAGATGGTTCATTCTTAGTAGCAAGAGAAAAAACAGACAATTTCTCTTGGAAAGACCTAAAAGGTAAAACAGTAATACCAGGAAGAAAAGGCGGAGTGCCTCGTATGACATTAGAATATGTATTAAAACAAAATGGTATAGATATAAGCAAGGATTTAGTGCTAGATGATAGCATAAGCTTCGACCTAATGGCAGGTTCATTTGCAGGTGGAAATGCAGACTATGTAACATTATTTGAGCCAACGGCATCATTAACTGAAGATAGTGGAATTGGCTATATAGTAGCATCAGTGGGAAAAGAGGCAGGAGAAATTCCATATACAGCATATTTTGCTCTACAAAGTTATATAAATAAAAATGAGGAATTAATTCAAAATTTTACAAAAGCAATATATAAAGGGCAACAATGGGTAAAAGAGCATACAGCAGAAGAAATTGCTACAAAAATTGTTGGATTCTTCCCAGATACAGACATAACAACACTTGCAAAATCAATACAAAAATATAAAGACATAGATGCATGGAACGAAACACCAGTACTAACAAAAGAAGCATTTGAAAAATTACAAGATGTAATTGAAGAAGCGGGAGAACTAGACAAAAGGGCAGACTACAACAAAGTAGTAAACAACAAATATGCAGAAGGCGTAATAAAATAAATTCTTAAAAGATAAAGCAATGATTTTCATTGCTTTATTTTTGTTTATGTGATATAAAATAGAAAAAAAGGAGGCTGATTTTTTGAAAATTAAAGATGTTAAAGAATTAGAAAAAATTGCAAATAATGTAAGAATAGGAATAATAGAATCAGTGTATGCAGCAAAATCCGGACACCCAGGAGGCTCACTATCTATTGCAGACATACTTACAGTTTTGTACTTTAACCAAATGAATATTGACGAAACTAAGCCACAAGATAAATCAAGAGACAGATTAGTATTATCAAAAGGGCATTGTGCACCTGCACTATATAGCACACTTGCTGAAAGAGGATTTTTTGAAAAAGGACTATTAAAAACACTAAGAAATATAAATGGCAAACTACAAGGGCATCCAGATATGAATAAAATACCTGGGGTAGATATGACAACTGGGTCTTTAGGACAAGGATTATCAGCTGCAAATGGTATGGCAATGGCATCAAAATTAGGTAAAGAAGGAATTAGAGTTTACTGTATTTGTGGAGACGGAGAGATGGAAGAAGGGCAAATATGGGAGGCAGCAATGTCTTCAAGTCATTATAAATTAGACAATCTATGCTTAATAATTGATAATAATAATTTACAAATAGATGGAAATGTAGATAAAGTAATGAACATATATCCATTAGACGAAAAATTTAGAAGCTTTGGATTTGAAGTAATTCAAGTAGATGGGCACAACATAGCAGAACTAATAAATGCATTTGAACAAGCAAAAAAAGTAAAAGGAAAACCAACAGCTATAATTGCAAACACAATAAAAGGAAAAGGAGTATCCTTCATGGAAAACCAAGCTGGCTGGCACGGAAAAGCACCAAACCAGGAGGAATATGAACAAGCAATGCAAGAACTTACAAAAAATTGTTAATAGGAGGATAAGATAGTATGAATGAAAATAAAAAAATAGCCACAAGGCAAAGCTATGGAGAAACATTGCTAGAACTCGGAAAAGAAAATAAGGATATAGTAGTATTTGATGCAGATCTTTCAGGAGCAACAAAAACATCAATATTTGCAAAAGAATTTCCAAATAGATTTTTCGATATGGGAATAGCTGAACAAGACATGGTAAGCACAGCAGCAGGAATGTCTACATTTGGAAAAATACCATATGTTAGTACATTTGCAGTATTTGCAGCTGGAAGGGCATATGACCAAATAAGAAATAGTGTGTGTTATCCAAACTTAAATGTAAAAATATGTGCAACACATGCTGGAATAACTGTGGGAGAAGACGGAGCAACTCACCAAATGTTAGAAGACTTGGGAATGATGAGAGGACTTCCAAATATGACTGTAATTTCAACATCTGATGATACACAAACAAGATGGGCAGTAAAAGAAATATCAAAAATAAAAGGACCTGTATATTTAAGGCTATGCAGACTTGCAACACCAATTATATATGAAGAAAACCAAAAATTTGAAATAGGAAAAGCAGTTCAAATAGGAGAAGGAACAGATGCTTGTGTGTTTGCAACAGGTGTAACAGTAGCTCAAAGTTTAAAAGCAAAAGAAGAACTAGAAAAACAAGGAATAAATATAAGAGTAGTAGATCTACACACAATAAAACCAATAGATAAAGAAATGATAATAAAATGTGCAAAAGAAACAAAAAAATTAATCTCAGTAGAAGACCATAACGTAATAGGTGGGTTAGGAACAGCAATAGCAGATGTCCTTACAGAAAATTATCCAACAAAACTTATAAAAATAGGAATAAACGACACTTTTGGAAAATCAGGAAAAGCAGAAGAATTAATGGAATATTATGGATTGACAGCAGAAAATATAATAAAAGTAATAAAAGAAAACTAAAATAAGTGTTGGCAAGGTTTTTAAGCCTTGCCAACTTTTCCGTTACAACGGAATTTGGGAGTGCATCACAGTTCCCGGATTTCTGTGATGGGAGTGGTACGCAGCCACGAGGGTGAAGTTTCAGGCGTTCCATACATGTTTTCTTTAATAAGCTCTACATTGAGAACACCGCCAACTTTAACCTCCTCGTTGAACTTTACCACTTCACCGATCAGAAGACCTTTCATAAGAAAAGTCCGTCCATCTCTCTCAGAGAGATAGTAAGTGGAACCGCTTTGAGTCTTGATGATTTTAAACATATGGTGATACCTCCAATAAAAAGATTACAATATAATTATACTACAATTTTCATAAAAATACAAGTTTTACAAAAAAACAACATAAATATTACGAAAATATTACATTTGATAAAATAACCAGCTTTTCTATTTTTTTCTATTGATTTTTTTTCACTTTATTATTATAATGTAAATGTAAATTTATACGATATTGAGGTAATAAAATGATAGAATTTAAAAATGTTTCAAAAACATATAGCACTGGTACAGAAGCTGTACATAATGCTAGTTTTAAAATAGAAAAAGGAGATTTCTGCTTTCTAGTTGGAGCATCTGGCTCTCGGAAAATCTACACTTATTAAGCTTATATTAAAAGAAGAAGAACCAACAGAAGGTAACATTATAATAAATGGAAAAGATACTACATTTTTAAAACCCCAAAGAGTTCCATATTTAAGAAGAAGTATGGGGGTTGTATTCCAAGACTTTAGACTTTTACAAGATAAAACGGTTTATGAAAATGTAGCATTTGCCATGAACATAGTTAAAGCAACACCAAAACATATAAGAAGACAAGTGCCAATGGTACTTTCTTTAGTTGGCTTAAGTGGAAAAGCAAAAATGTACCCAGATGAACTATCTGGAGGAGAGCAACAAAGGGTTGCACTAGCAAGGGCATTAGTGAATAACCCATCAATGATAATTGCAGACGAGCCAACAGGAAACTTAGACCCAGAAACAGCATGGGAAATAATGACACTATTAAATGAAATTAATTTAAGAGGAACAACATTAATTATTGCAACACATGCTAAAGACATTGTAGATAGAATGAAAAAAAGAGTTATTGAAATAGAAAAGGGCGTAATAATAAGAGACGATAAAAAAGGAGGATACTCGAAATGAAATACAATGTAATTAGTTATTTCCTAAGTGAAGGATTTAGAAATGTGTTTAAAAATAAAAAATCAACATTCTCATGTTTAGGCGTAATGTGTGCAACAATGTTTATATTTGGACTATTTTTTGCAATTAGCCAAAACATAAATAATATGGTAACAGAAGTTGAAGATGCACAAGCAATAAGAGTATTTGCATTAAATGAAGCAACACAAGATGAAATAGATACTCTAGGAAAAAAAATAAGCGAGATTGAAGGAGTAAATACAATTACACCAAAAACATCTCAAGATGCTTATAACGAAATGAGAGAAAGTTTAGGAGATAAACAAGATGCTATGGACTCAATGGATCCAAATAGATTTTCAGCATCTTTTATAGTAACACTAACAGACTTAGACTTAAACGAAAGTGTTCAAGAAAGTATATTAAAACTAGATAATGTAAAAAGGATTACAAGTAGTAACCAAACAATATCAACACTATCTAAAGTTGGCAAATGGATAAAAATTCTAACAGGAGTACTTCTAGGAATTTTAATTGTAATATCAATATTTATAATATCAAACACAATAAAATTAACAGTACATGCAAGAAGAAAAGAAATTTCTATAATGAAATATGTGGGAGCAACAAATGGTTTTATAAGAACTCCATTCATGATTGAAGGTGTAATAATAGGACTTGTATCAAGCGTCCTTTCTTTAGGAATAATAGGTATACTTTATAATGCGATTGTAAGTAAACTTATGACATCAGATACAATTCAAACAATTGGAGTAAGTATATTATCATTTAATAATTTATTTACAGAAATCGTAGTAGTATATTTAATTTTAGGAATAGGAATAGGAATATTAGGAAGTTCTATATCAATGAAAAAATATCTTGACGTATAGAAAACATAAAAATAGGCGGTGAGGCTTATATGAAAAAAAAGTGTATAGCTATATCAATAATTGTAGTAATACTTTGTGCTATATATGGCATAACTTATGCTGTAAATATGGATGATTTGCAAAAAGAGAAAGAAAGAATAACACAGGAATTAAATGAGACAAATAAGGGATTAGAAAATTTACAAATTGAAATTACAGAAGCTTTAGAAGCAATTAATAAAATAGAAGCACAAATTATTGAAGGCGAAACAAAATTACAAGAAACAGAAGACGAGATATCTAAATTAGAAAAAGAAATTAAACAAGCAAAAGAAAAATTAAAATACATACAAAAAGACTATAATGCACAAAAAGAGGCTTTAGAAAATAGATTAGTTGCTTTGTATGAAATGGGACAAACTACATATTTAGACGTTTTACTAAATTCAAAAAACATAACAGATTTCATATCAAGATATTATCTAATTGGGGAAATTGCTGAGTATGATAATGATTTATTAGAAACAATTGAAAGAGAAAAAAATAAAATTGAAGAAATAAGCAAACAGCTATCTGAAAAAAATGAAACATTAAAAACAGCAAAAAACATGCAAGAAAAAACACTTATAGCTTTAGAAAATGCAAAAACAATAAAAAATAGTTATGCGGCAGAATTAACAGAAGAAGAATTAAATACACAAAAACAAATAGAAGAATACAATAGCAAGTTAGATAATATAGATGCACAGATGGCAATTTTAGCAATGGTAGATGGCAATTCAGAATACATAGGTGGAGAATTTTTATGGCCAATACCGGGATATACTATAATAACATCACCATTTGGAATGAGATTCCATCCAATATTACATTACTATAGATCACATAACGGTATAGATATTGGAGCAAAAACAGGGGCTCCTGTTATTGCAGCAAATTCTGGAACTGTTATAACTGCATCATATGTAGGTTCATATGGAAATGTAGTAATGATAGATCATGGAGGCGGAATTGTAAGCAATTATGGACACGGCTCTAAAATACTTGTAAAAGTTGGACAGGTAGTAGAAAAAGGAGAAGTAATAATGGAAGCTGGCTCAACAGGACTTTCAACAGGACCACACTTACACTTTGAAATCAAAGTAAATGGAAAATTTGTAAACCCATTACCATATGTAACCAAAGCAAACTAAAATATAACCCCAATAAAATCCGGTGGATTATAGATAACGGAGGAAAAATGAAAAAGAAAATAATATGTATAATTTTAATATTAATAATAGTTACATCAAGTAATATATTAATAGCATTTGCAGCAAATAAAGCTGAACTAGAACAAGAAAATTCAGCATTACAAAACCAAATAAATGAAGCAGAAAAAAACTTGGGAGAAATAGAAAATAACTTAACAGGTGTAATGGCACAAATACAAGAATTAACAGCAGAAATTTCTGAATATGAAAATGAAATATATGACTTAAATTTACAAATAGCGGACTTAGAAGATAAAATTTCAGAAGCAGAGGCAAATTTAAAAAAAGCTGAAGAAGATTATGCAAATCAAAAAGAAGCTTTAGAAAATAGATTAGTTGCTTTATATGAAATGGGAGAAACTACATATTTAGATGTATTACTTTCATCAGCAAGTATTAGCGATTTTATTTCAAGATATTATTTAGTTTCAGAAATAGCAGAATATGATAATGATTTGTTAGAGTCAATAGAAAAAAATAAAAATAGTATAGAAGCAGCAAAAACAACACTAGAAAACAGCAAAGCAGAAATAGAAAGCTTAAAAAATAATAAACAAGCAACAGCAAATGCGTTGAAGGCTTCTCAATCTACCAAACAACAATATGTGGATGAACTAACAACTGAACAAAAAGCATTACAAGACCAATTGGACCAATTTGAAAAAGACAAACAAAAAATACAACAAGAACTTACAAGAATAGCCAGGGAAGAAGCTTCATCAGGTGGTACAACTATAATAAATGGAAAACCAAGCGAATATGGTTATATCTTCCCAGTTGCAGGACTTACACTTTCAAATATAAACAATAAACATTATCCATCTTATAGAGGACATACTGGAGTGGATGTAAATATTAATGTTGTTGGAAGAAGTGTAGTAGCTGTTAAATCTGGAACAGTTGTAACATCAAGAGCATTAAGAAATTCAGATGGTTCATATAGAAGTTATGGAGAATATATAGTAATAAATCATCATGATGGAACAATGACACTTTATGCACATATGCTTTCAGGTTCAAGAACAGTACAAGAAAAACAAACAGTAGAACAAGGGCAAGTAATAGGAACAGTAGGAAGCACAGGAAACTCAACAGGACCACACTTACACTTTGAAGTAAGAAAAAACGGAGTATGCGTAAACCCATTACCTTATTTAGGCTATTAATTTGCATAAATTATTAATTTATAAATATATTAGAACTATACAATTTTAGAATTACATTAGCCGCACGCAGGGGTTTTATATATTTTAAAAGCGAATTTCGTCGGGGGGACCGCCGTGGGCTGTTAAAGGCGCAAGCCTTGTTACAGCGCCG
>ERZ779869.2928-NODE-2928-length-13590-cov-3.574215_pt1 | contig 13590 bp, 10 predicted proteins | sample MGYA00511557_ERZ779869 | MGnify/ENA primary metagenome ERZ779869 (study PRJEB29588, sample SAMEA2154620) | human gut metagenome | biome: human gut; feature: human-associated habitat; material: faeces | place: Denmark | collected 2008/2010 ...
ACAGGCGAATCAAAGAATCCGGCGGAAAATTCTGGGTGTTGCACAAGGAACATGAGATAAAGAAATACCGCGGATTCAGAAATAAGGCGGAAGCGGAGCAATTTGCAGCAGCGACGCCGGTGGAAAAGAAAGTAAAAATCACGGCAGAACGAGAAAAGGCAGCGACGACCAAAAAGACAAAGAAGTCGGAAGGGGCCCGCCCGCGGCGAAAGAAATATAGCAGTCCGGAGGTTAAGGTTGTCGGTTTGGAAGCGGGCAAAAAGGAAACAAAAGTGAAAAAATGCTTGAAAGTCCTGAGTTTATGGTGTATAGTTGTCTCGATTTGTTCCCGAAAGGGACAGATCAGCTGATGAAAGAAACAGGACTTTCAGTTACAGAGTTAATGGAAAGACTGATCACGTTAGAATTAAATGGATATGTAAAGGAAGTATCCAGAAATTATTATATAAGGCTGTTGTAAGAACGGTCGGTATTATGGAGGAAATTATGGCACGCTATCTGGTAATCGTGGAGTCACCTGCAAAGGTGAAGACCATTAAGAAGTTCTTAGGAAGTAATTATGTGGTGACCGCATCGAACGGTCATGTGAGAGATATGCCCAAAAGCCAGATGGGTATCGACATTGAAAATGATTACGAACCAAAGTATATTACAATCCGCGGAAAAGGGGATATTTTGGCGAAGCTTCGTAAGGAAGCAAAAAAGGCTGAAAAGATTTATCTGGCAACGGACCCTGACCGCGAGGGAGAGGCAATCTCCTGGCATCTGATGAAAGCCCTGAAACTGGATGAGCTTAAAAATAAACAGGTATATCGTATCAGTTTTAATGAAATCACAAAAAATGCTGTAAAAGCGTCTTTAAAGTAGCCGCGCGCAATTAATATGAATCTGGTTGATGCACAGCAGACAAGACGTATCTTAGACCGTATGGTTGGATATGAGATCAGTCCGGTACTTTGGGCAAAGGTAAAAAGAGGTCTTAGTGCAGGAAGAGTCCAGTCTGTTGCACTTAGACTTATCTGTGACAGAGAGGCAGCAATCGAGGCATTTATTCCAAAGGAATATTGGAGTTTAGATGTTTTGCTTGACGTGCCAGGTTCTAAAAAGCCATTAAAGGCACAATTTTACGGAAAAGACTCCAAAAAGCTTACGATTGAAAATGAAACTCAGCTAAATGAAATTGTAAAGGCAGTGGAGAGCGACAAATTTGTTGTAAAGGAATTGGCGCATAAAGAAAGAAAAAAGAAGGCACCAATGCCATTTACTACAAGTACGCTGCAGCAGGAAGCTGCAAATCAGCTGAATTTTTCAACACAAAAAACGATGCGTATCGCACAGCAGCTGTACGAGGGTGTTTCAATTGAGGGTGAAGGTACGATAGGTTTGATTACGTATCTGAGAACTGATTCCACACGTATCGCAGCAGAGGCTGATACAGCAGCAAGAGCATATATTGAAAAAACGTATGGCGAAAAATATCTGACACAGGCAAAAAAAGAAGAGGCTGCCAAAGGCCATATTCAGGATGCGCATGAAGGTATTCGTCCTACAGATATCACAAGGGAGCCAGTCCGCGTAAAGGAATCTCTTTCACGCGATCAGTTCCGTTTGTACCAGCTGATTTGGAGACGCTTTACTGCAAGCCGCATGGCAGATGCTGTTTATATGATGAATCATGTACAGCTTGAATCAGGCGGATATGAGTTTTCAGCAGTCAGCTCAAAGCTTTCATTTGACGGCTTTATGAGTATTTATAATGACGGTGAAGAAAAAGCGGCAAGCGCACCTGCTGTTGATCATCTTAGTGAGGGCATGGAGCTTTCCGTGAGTGAAAAAGAGACGCAGCAGCATTTTACACAGCCTCCGGCTCACTTTACAGAGGCAACACTTGTTCGTATGCTTGAGGAAAAGGGAATAGGACGTCCTTCTACTTATGCACCGACAATTACTACTATTCTTGCACGTCACTACATTACAAAGGAAAAGAAAAATCTGTATGTGACGGAGCTTGGTCAGGTCGTAAACAACATTATGATGAAATCCTTCCCAATCATTGTAGATGCTGAGTTTACAGCCAATATGGAGTCTTTGCTTGATATGGTTGGCGAGGGCATGGTTGAGTGGAAGAGCATTGTTAGAAACTTCTATCCAGATCTTCATGAGGCAGTAGAAGCTGCAAACAGAGAGCTTGAGAGCGTCAAGATCGAGGATCAGCTGTCAGATGAATTTTGTGAGCTGTGCGGAAGACAGATGGTTATTAAGTATGGTCCTCATGGAAAGTTTTTAGCGTGTCCGGGATTTCCTGACTGTCGAAATACAAAGCCATATCTTGAAAAGATTGGCGTAGCCTGCCCGAAATGCGGCAAAGATCTTGTCATCCGAAAGACGAAAAAGGGTCGTGTGTACTATGGCTGTGAGGGTGCACCAGATTGCGATTTTATGTCATGGAATCGTCCGACTGGACATAACTGCCCGAAATGTGGCTCTTATATGATCAAAAAGGGAAACAGAGAGTGTTGTTCTGACGCTGCGTGCGGCTATATTGCAAAGTCGGATGAATAAATCTGACAAAACTGCGAAATATTCTTGTAAAATTATTCATTTTGTGATATGATACTGTACAAAGAATAAATTGCATTGGAGGAACCCAATATGAGCGTGCAGTTGCTAGATAAAACAAGAAAAATCAACAAACTTTTGCATAACAACAATACCAGCAAAGTTGTCTTTAATGATATCTGTGAGGTATTAAGTGAGATTCTGGAATCCAATATTCTGGTACTCAGCAAGAAGGGTAAGGTTTTAGGTTTCAGTGTCTGGAAGGATGTGGATGTAATTAATGAGCTGATGGAAAACAATATCGGATCATTTGCGGATCATATGCTCAACGAGCGTCTGTTAAGCGTACTTTCCACAAAAGAGAATGTCAATTTGGCTACACTTGGATTCTCTCAGGAAAACGGTGATAAATACCAGGCAATTGTAACACCAATAGAAATCGCAGGTGAGAGACTTGGTACACTGTTTATCTATAGAGAGCACACAGGATACGGCATTGATGATATCATTTTAAGTGAGTATGGCACCACTGTAGTAGGACTGGAGATGCTTCGTTCTGTAAACGAAGAGAGCGCAGAAGAAAATAGAAAGAAGCAGATCGTAAAATCTGCTATCAGTACACTTAGCTACTCTGAGTTAGAGGCAATTGTTCACATTTTCCGTGAACTCGACGGAAACGAAGGTGTTCTTGTTGCAAGCAAGATTGCAGACCGCATCGGAATTACACGTTCTGTAATTGTAAATGCATTGCGTAAGTTTGAGAGTGCCGGTGTTATCGAGTCCAGATCATCCGGTATGAAGGGAACTTACATCAAGGTTCTTAATGATGTTGTATTTGATGAGTTGGCTAAGGTTAAGGTTAGTGCAGAGAATACATCAGGTACGAATGCATAAAAACGAAAAAAAATAGAAGAAAAAACAAAAAAAGCCTTGCAATTGTATTTTTTCCATGATATGATTGTAGGGCTTAAAAATTTAAAAAACACGTATGCGGTTGGCAGGTTTGGTGCTGCGCAAGCAGTTGCCTGTACGTATGGCATACGGAAGACAAACCAAAGGAGAGTAAAAACATGAGCGTTATTTCTATGAAGCAGCTGCTTGAAGCTGGTGTTCATTTTGGACATCAGACCAGAAGATGGAACCCTAAGATGGCTCCATACATCTATACCGAGAGAAACGGTATCTACATCATCGACCTGCAGAAGTCTGTAGGCAAGGTTGACGAAGCTTACAAGGCTATCTTCGACATTGCTGCAGATGGCGGAAACATCCTTTTCGTAGGAACCAAGAAGCAGGCACAGGATGCAGTAGCAACTGAGGCACAGAGATGTGGTATGTATTATGTAAACCAGAGATGGCTTGGTGGTATGCTTACCAACTTCAAGACCATCCAGAGCAGAATCGCTCGTCTTCGTCAGATCGAGACCATGTCTGAGGACGGTACTTTTGATGTACTGCCAAAGAAGGAAGTTATCGAGCTGAAGAAGGAGTGGGAGAAGCTTGAGAAGAACCTTGGAGGTATCAAGGATATGCCAGGTATCCCGGATGCAATCTTCGTAGTTGATCCTAAGAAGGAAAAGATCTGTGTTCAGGAAGCTCACACTCTGGGTATTCCGCTGATCGGTATCGCTGATACCAACTGTGATCCGGAAGAGCTGGATTATGTAATTCCGGGTAACGATGATGCTATCAGAGCTGTAAAGCTGATCGCTTCTAAGATGGCAGATGCTGTTATCGAGGCTAAGCAGGGCGAGGCTGAGGAAGTTGATGAGGTTGCAGAGGCTGGCGAGGAGATGCTGGCAGCTGACACTACTGATGCAGCAGCTGATATCGAGACCGTAGTAGCTGACGCTGAGTAATCAAGTCGGAAATAGCGATTCAGGGGCGGCGGACTGCGGCTTCTGAATCGTTATTGTTTTTATTAACTAAGTTAAGTATCAATACTGTACACAACTATTTGGAGGAAGATTAAGATGGCTATTACAGCAAGTATGGTAAAAGAGCTGCGTGAGATGACCGGCGCAGGAATGATGGATTGCAAGAAGGCACTGACTGCAACAGAAGGTGATATGGACAAGGCTGTAGATTTCCTGCGTGAGAAGGGATTAGCTGGTGCTCAGAAGAAGGCTGGACGTATTGCAGCTGAGGGTATTGTTGCTACTTGCATCTCTGAGGATGAGAAGCATGCAGTTGTAGTTGAGGTTAACGCTGAGACTGACTTCGTTGCAAAGAATGAGAAGTTCAAGACCTACGTTGCAGAGGTTGCTGCTCAGGCAGTTAATACCCAGGCAGAGGATATCGAAGGATTCATGGCTGAGAAGTGGGCATTAGATCCATCCATGACCGTTAAGGAGAAGCTGTCTTCCATGATTTCTATCATCGGTGAGAACATGAACATCCGTCGTTTTGCAAAGGTTAGCGAGGAGAACGGTATCGTTGTTTCCTACATCCATGCAGGCGGAAAGATCGGCGTTTTAGTAGACGTTGAGACTGACGTTGTTAACGATGCAATTAAGGAAATGGCAAAGAACGTTGCTATGCAGGCAGCAGCATTAAAGCCACAGTACACCACCAGAGCAGAGGTTGACGCTGATTACATCTCCAGAGAGAAGGAGATCCTGTTAGCTCAGATCATGAACGATCCGAAGGAGTCCCAGAAGCCACAGAAGGTTATCGATGGCATGATTAACGGACGTATCAACAAGGAGCTTAAGGAGATCTGCCTGATGGATCAGACCTACGTAAAGGCTGAGGATGGAAAGCAGACCGTAAGCGCATACGTAGCTCAGGTAGCTAAGGAGAACAACGCAAAGGTTGCTGTTAAGAAGTTCGTTCGTTTCGAGACCGGTGAAGGTATGCAGAAGAAGGAAGAGGATTTCGCAGCAGAAGTTGCTAAGCAGATGAACGCATAAGTTACAATATTGAGTTCTAAAACCCTGAATTTTTCGCAGTTGCGGGAAGTTTAGGGTTTTTTATTTATAAAAAATGCCGTAATTTTTTTACGGAAGAATTCCAGATTGGCAAATTGTGATATTCGAGATGAGGAATTAATAATTGACGGAAAACGAATTTTTTAATGTAATTTTATAACGAAGCAATATGATTTTGCCAATTTAAATGATATTGATGCAGAAACTGCAAATACGGAACGCTCTTTGGGCTGATATTTCAATGTTTCCCAGAACTTGATATTGATATAGATTTTGTTTGCAAAAAAATAGATGAAGAAATTGAAAAACTATGGTATGCTGATAGTACAAAACAGTTTGCTTTGTACTGGAAAATTTGTAAACTGAGAAAAGGAGTTGAAAATATGAAAAGAAGTTCTTTTATGGCAGTTGCAGCGGCGTTAGTATTACAGCCAATACAGGCAAATGCAACGCAGGCGGATGGAAAATCAGAACTTGCGAATATGAACGCATTGTATGAATATGCGTGGTCTCTTGATTATCCACAGCAGGCAACATATGATAACATACTGGAGAAAACAGAATCAGGAGCGGCTCAGGCCGTAAATATGCTTCCATCAGCAGCACTAGGTTATCAAATTAAGGATTATGATGGAGACGATCAGATGGAACTTCTTGTAGTGCGTTCAGATACCACGCAGGAAAGCAACCAAGGTCAGTTGATTTTTCAAATTTATGAGGCAAATGAAGGAAATGTTGTATTAGCCTCTGAAATTACAGCAGATATGCCATCTTTTGTAACGGGAGTTGGAAAAATTCGTGTTTACTCAAGAAATATGGGAGATAAGATTGTAATTGGATGCGACCAGTATGAGGAGGGCTTTTTGTGGGATGGATTGACATTAAAAACATCCTATTATGACTATAATGGAAATGTACTTAATTATAATAGTGGTACAAACATAATGGGATCTGCTATTGAACCAGACTATATGAAGCAGCAGTTTGGCGTGATTGGTCTTAATGAGAATCAGATTGCGCAAATTGGCGGTAATAAAACAGTATATGATTGTTTGTCAGGAACGGAATTAATTACAGAAACAAAGGTCAATTCTGATTCAAATATATATATTTCATGGGTTAGTTCGGCATTACAGGGAGATATGCAGGCTGTTGGAACAGCAACGATTACATGTTACAGCTGGTTTCCGGGAACGAAGCCTACAATTGCACAAAAGTTAGGAACAATATCAATATCACCAAATTCCCAGACGGGACAAGATTCAATACAGGATCCAGTTCAGCAGCTTTCTACTCAGGCTGATTATCTGTATATTATTGGTGACTTTGAAATTATGCAAATTTACAGCATGTATTATCTGATTCCAGATGAAGGTGTCACAAAATATGATTGTTATCAGACTGATGGGAACTATATAAGCTCGATTCCTTATGGAAATGCAAAAACGATTATTGATAATACGATGGTAAGTGATGGTTTCAATCTTCCAAGCGGTGAACGGGAAATGATAGTTTGGAATTCTCCGTATGGATTATGTGCGTATTCAAGGACTTATAAGGATTATTATCCATGGTATAGCGTGGATGAGAATGGAAATTCGATCGAAAATTATCCGGATGTATCGCAGATGCCGTATGAGCTTAATGAAGATGATATTCGTCAGGAATTGGAAATATTAGGATTGCCGGAGAATATTGTGGTTCCAACATCAAATAAAACAGAGTAAGAATAGAGAATCAATAATGTTGCATTGATTACTGGATGAGGGACAAGGATTCATAAAATGTCAGAAATTTCTTGCTCTTTTCCATTTGAATAAGTATAATACTAATCAGTAGTATCAGTAAATCAGGGTCGCAGCAATATGCGGCTCTATTTGCTGTAAATGAACCGTCTGATGGTCATATGATAATCAAGCGCCGATTGGACAGTAAGGAGGATTTTTGTGACAGTACATGATACAGTTCATGGATTTATCGTAGAAAGAGAAGTACCGCTTCCTGAGCTAGATGCAGTAATGTACCAGATGAAGCACGAAAAGACAGGCTTAGAGCTGGTATGGATAAGCAGAGAGGAAGAAAATAAGGTATTTGGCATTGGCTTTGAGACTCTGCCTTGGAATGATACAGGTGTATTTCATATTTTAGAGCATTCTGTTTTATGTGGTTCAAAAAATTATCCGGTCAAGGAGCCGTTTGTGGAGCTTTTAAAAAACTCCATGAACACATTTTTGAATGCAATGACATTTCCGGATAAGACCTTTTATCCGGTGGCAAGCCGAAATGATAAGGATTTTGTCAATTTGATGCGTGTTTATCTTGATGCTGTATTTTATCCAGCTGTATATACAAAACCAGAAATTTTTTATCAGGAAGGATGGCACTATGAGTTTGATAGCGAGGGAAAGCCAGGCTACAAAGGTGTTGTCTTTAATGAGATGAAGGGAGCGTTTGCAGATGCGGATGAACTGATGGATATGACAATCAATAGAGCGCTCTTTCCTGATACACCGTATCGTTATGTATCAGGAGGTGATCCGACAAAAATTCCGGATTTGACATATGAAGAATTTATTGAAAGTCATAAACGGTTTTATTCTCCATCGAATGCCTATGTGTATCTTGATGGCGCAATGGATATAGATGCCATTCTTGGTATTATCAATGATGAATATCTGTCCTCATTTGAACAGACAAAGCGCATGGATCCGCCAACGCTTCAGTCAGCAGTGGATGCAGGTGAGCAGCAAATTGAATATGAGATTGGTGCCGATGAGAATGAAGATGGAAAAATTCGTCTGTCTTGGGGGCGTGTGATCGGAACCTATGCAGAGCGCGAAAAGCTTACAGCAATGCAGATTTTGTCTGATGTGCTTACTGGAAATAATCAGGCACCGCTTACGAAGGCAGTGTTAGAAGACGGACTTGCAGAAACAATGCGTCTTTATACAATAGATGGTGTCGCAAATCCGTGGGTAAAAATTGAGGCTCGCAATGTGAAAAAAGAGAATTGCAAACAAGTAGAAAAGCGAATTTTCGACACACTGAATGCATTAGCAAATGGTGGTCTTGATCATGAGAAGTTAGAAGCTTCTATGGCAAATCTTGAGTTCCAGATGAGAGAACGCGATTATGGAAGCTATCCGCAGGGACTGATTCTTGGAATGCAGGTGTTTGACAGCTGGCTGTATGGAGGCGCACCAGAGGCTAATCTGCAGATTGGTGACTTATTTGTACATCTTCGTGAAAAGATGAAACAGGGATATTTTGAACATTTAATTCGTGAAGAGCTGCTTGAAAATCCGCATCGCTGTAAGGTTGCATTGATTCCGTCTAAAACAGCAGGAGAAGCGCGCCGAGCAAAGGAAGCAAAGAGAATTGAAGATGAGTCTGCAATGTGGAGTGATAAGGTAAGAGAAGAGATTATTGCAAAACAGGAAAGACTAGAGGCATGGCAAAATAGTGAAGATACACCAGAGCAGCTGGCAGCACTTCCACATTTAGAGTTATCTGATTTAAGCCGCACGCCGCAAGAGCAGCCAATTGAAGAACTTGTAATTGATGGACAAAAGGTATTGGTTCATCGCGTTAATTCAAGCGGAATTGTTTATATTACGCTTTATTTCGATGAAAACCATTATACAGAGGCAGAACTTCCAGCACTTGGACTTTTATGTCGTCTTTTTGGAAATCTGGAAACAACACAGTCAAGTGTAGAGGAGTTAAACAACCGTGTACGTCTTTTGTGCGGAAGCATGACTTTTTTTATCAGTACCTTCAATATAAAGGATGACAGCAGCTGTTGTACAGTAAAGCTTTGCGCATCCTTTAGCACGCTTGAGTCAAATGTAGATCAGGCAGTTAGTCTTGCAGCAGAGATTTTGACGCAGACAAGATTTGATACTGCCAATTCTGAAAAAGCAGTTCTTGATTTGTTGCGTCAGATTAAGATGGGATGCTTTGAGCAGACAGTAATGGGTGGTCATGCAGCGGCACTTGGTCGTGTGTCAGCGCAGATGAGTGTTTCAAGTGTAGTTTCAGAGTGTACTGGTGGTGTTACATTCTATCAGTGGTTAAAAGCTCAGGAAGAAAATTGGAACTGGAATAGTCTTCTTGAAAAATTGACAGTGCTGTATGCAAAGGCAGTTTCAAAGGAACAGTTGACTATCAGTCTTACAGGAAATACAGATGCATATGCAGCGAATGTTGTTCAAATGCTGCAGGAGCTTTTGCCGTCAAAGCCAGATCTTTTGAAGACACAGACAATTGCAATAAAGCCATGGGGCATCAAAAAAGAGGGAATCATCATTCCAGCCGATATCGCCTTTGCAGTGCGCGGTACAATTACAGGAAATTATAATGGTGCATGGCAAACAGCAGCCAAAATTGTGAGCCTGAGCTATTTGTGGAATGTAATTCGCGTTCAGGGAGGTGCTTACGGAACAGGTATGCTTACTCGGGCAAATGGAGGATTTTACTGCTATTCGTATCGTGATCCGAGCGCCAGAGAATCTCTTAGAAAATATTTAGACTGCAGCAGCTTCTTAAAAGAGTTTGCGGCACAAAATCCAGATCTGACAGGCTTTATCATTGGAACAGTTTCAGATCAGTCACCGCTTCAGACACCTAGAATGAAGGGACAGGCAGCAGATAACTTCTATTGGAGACAGATTAGTTGGGAGGAGCGCTGCACACGTTGGCAGCAGATTCTCGAGACAACACCAGAAAAACTAGCGCAGACCGCAGAGCAGATTAGTACTGCTATGAAAGAGGGCGGTATCTGTGTTGTAGGTGGCGCAGAGCAGATGGAAGGCTGTGGTCTTGACGAGATTATTACGCTGTAAGTTGTAACTATTCAGAGCTAGGCAATTTATTCGTGGGATACCAATTCGCAAAAGTGATGGTATCCCACGAATGTTTTTGCAAACGATTGCAGCGAATGGAATATTAGTGCGCCACTATAAAGTGTCGAAAAAGAACAAAAAAAATTAAAAATTAAAAAAACTTGAAAAAAGTGTTGACAAAAGAATTGAGATGTGATAATATAAATATCGTTGCAAGGCTTGTTGGTCAAGGGGTTAAGACGTCGCCCTCTCACGGCGAAAACAGGAGTTCGATTCTCCTACAAGCTGCTATGTGTCCTGCGAAAGCAGGACTTTTTCTTTTTTGTTCGGATTTTTCCTAGAAACAGATTCTTTTTTATAATAGTTTGCAACATTTCTTAAGGCAGCTGCATGATATAGGTGAAAGGAAATAAAACACAAGTAGAAAATTCAATGCATTGATCGTTACAAGGCGGAGGTGATAAGGGATGAAACACGAAGAAAGAGAGGTACGTCAAACCTATAATGACTACGGTGATGATTTGTACCGACTATGTTATTTTTACACTGGAAATGTACATGATGCAATGGATGCGGTGCAGAATACATTGGTACATTTAATGGAGTACACAGGAACATTTGAGTCGGAAAGTCATAAAAAGTCATGGTTACTTAAGGTTGGGGTTAATGAATGCAGGCAGCTTCATCGCCAATGGTGGAGACGTAAGGTGACAGCGGACGAATCGCTTATTGATATGGAAAAGGTAGGTGTGCGGACTAGCGATGTGTGGGAGAGTGTAATGTCATTGCCAACAAAATACCGCACAGCAATTTATCTATATTATTATGTCGGCTATTCAACGGAAGAGATTGCTAAAATTATGGAAAAACAGTCATCTACGGTGCGGTCACTCTTACTTAGAGCGAGAAAAAAATTGAAAGAAGAACTGGTGGAGCCGCAGGCAGATAGTAGTTCACGAATTTAACAAACAGAAAGGAAGGTGCAGCATGAAGCAGGATGATTATAGAAATATGTGCGATGAAATAAAGCTTTCGGAAGAACAGAAAGATAAAATATGGGTAGCTGCGAGAGCAAAAGTGCAGACAAAAAAAGAAAATAGGCAAAAGATGGGCAGATTTGCGAAAATTGCAATGGCAGCGGCAGCGATTATTGTATTTTTTATTGTGACAGCTATGCCAGGCATTATAAGAAATAAGAATACAAATCAGCCTGCAGCACAGGTGGAAAAGAGTACAAAGGAAGATAATTCACAGACCGTGCAAGTAAATCAAGAAATGAAATATTATTTGTTACTTGGAACGGATGGTCGCACAGATAAAAAAACAGGTACGCATGCAGATGCAATTGTTTTGGCAGGGATGGATGCGAGCAAAGGAAAAATTCAACTTATTTCAATTCCACGTCGCCTAGAGCTGGATGGAAAAGAAGCGAGTGAGTACGACTGGTGGTATCAGAGTACTAATGATCTTTGGAGTGCAATTGAACGAAATTTTGGAATTAAAATTGAGGGTCAAGTGACAGCATCATTTTCAATATTTGCACAGCTTGTTAATATGTATGGAGGTTTGGAATTAGAGGTTACAGAGGCAGATTTAGATCCAAAGTATTCTCAGTTAAATGGGTACCTGACAGAAGTAGTGGAATCGACAGGCATTGCAACAAAGGGGCAGATTACAGAACTCGGAGTTCAGCTTCTTGATGGTCCACAGACTGTAGCATGGTGCAGAGTGCGTGATACAGAGAATGGTGTAAGAGGATCGCGTTTTCTTAAGGCATTGAAACAATTATATTTACGAATGGCTGAGCAAAACAATGATTATGAAAAGATAACGGTTGCCAGCATTATAATCTTATCCACGGTGAACGCAGATATCACATTATCGAATGAACCATTTGAGGTTGCAATGATAATGGAACAGGCATTTGCTTGTACTGAGTTTTCATATATTGATCTGGCACAGAGCGAGTATGTAGAAGTAACCAAAGAAGAGAACAATGAAGAACCTGTGTATACTCTTTCAGAAGAATTTTATGGCATTCCACATCTGAGTGTGTTAAACTAATCCTAGTACCGTGTGAAGCAATCGATTTCTTATTAAATATTGATTGTCTCATACGAAAAAAAGGAGGAACACACCAAAGATGAAACACATGCTTGAAAAACCATTGCCAGAAAAATTGACAGGGCAGTTGAAAAAATGGATGGCAGCCATCGCTGCAGCAACCATGATGCTGCCGGGGACGATGGCTGTACCGGCTGCCGGAAACTCACAGAGCAATCTGCCTCAGGAAGAATTGACAGTTCACTTTATTGATGTTGGTCAGGGACTCGCAATAATGGCAAAGGCTGGTGATGATGTACTTGTATATGATGGCGGAAACTCGGACGCAGCATCATACTTTGTTTCATATTTGAAGGATGAGGGTGTTGAGGACATTGACTATATGATTGCGTCTCATTACGATGCAGATCATTTAAATGGTCTTGTCGGTGCACTTCATGCATTTGATACTGAGACAATCATTGCACCGGACTATAAACATAATTCCAAACTTTATACGTCATTCTACAATACATTGTCGTCTCAAAATAAGGAAGTGACATACCCAGAAGTGGGTCAAGAGTACGAGTTTGGCGAGGGCAGCTTTACTGTACTTGGACCGACACAGATTAGGGATGATTCAAACAACAATTCTGTTGTGGTTCGTCTTGATTATGGCGATACGTCATTCTTATTTACTGGTGACGCTGAGTCAAAGGAAGAAAAGGATATCATAGCAGCAAATGAAGATCTTTACTGTGATGTACTGTCAGTAGGACATCATGGTTCTGCAAGCTCCACAAGCTGGGATTTTCTGGAAGCTGTTCTTCCGGAATATGCAGTTATTTCATGTGGTGTGAATAATTCCTATGGTCATCCAGACCCAGATACAATAGAAAAATTGGAATCAATTGAGGCACAGATTTTTAGAACAGATCTGCAGGGCAATATTATTGCGATATCAGACGGTGAGACGATCACCTGGAATAATGTACCAAGCAACGGTGAAGTATTGTATGCTGCTGATTTTGTATCTGTAAAAGAAGAACCGAATGACACAAGCAGTACTGTTGGTGAGCTTGGACCGGGCAATCAGATACAGGTATTAAACCGAAATGACAATGATTGGGCAACTATTGTATTTAATGGTGCTACTACATATATTCAGTCTTCTTACCTGAGTGACATTGATCCACAGACGATGACACAGGCTG
>ERZ779869.2929-NODE-2929-length-13587-cov-3.721401_pt1 | contig 13587 bp, 5 predicted proteins | sample MGYA00511557_ERZ779869 | MGnify/ENA primary metagenome ERZ779869 (study PRJEB29588, sample SAMEA2154620) | human gut metagenome | biome: human gut; feature: human-associated habitat; material: faeces | place: Denmark | collected 2008/2010 ...
GTTTCCAATAAGCGGAGCTACCATAAACTCTGCAGAATCAGTAATCGTATCTGCCATGAAAATGGACTTGCCACCAGTATGCCAACCGGAGAAAAAGGTAAAAGCTATAAAGAGAACATCGAATATCATCGTGGCACCAGTTGGAAAGCCAAGCTACGTGTTTCAGTTGATAAGGCAATCTGGACTTCCATTAACTATGAGGAATTTCTACAAAAAATGCAGTTAGCCGGATATGAAGTCCGCCAAGGAAAACACCTATCCTTCCGTGCACCAGAGCAGAAGAATTTCACTTATATGAAATCTCTCGGAAGCTATTATTCAGAAGAAAATGTCCGCATCCGCCTGGCTAAAAATCGTAACAAAGTGAAAACTCCAAAGCATCTATCCAGAGAAGCTCGCCTGTATATCAATATCTCCACGTATGTTACAACCGGCAATCGAGAAGGATTTGAACGATGGGCAAAACTCAATAACCTGAAAGAAGCAGCCCGCACCTTCAACTATCTTTCCGAAAATAACCTGCTGAATTATGAAGATTTCCAACAGCATGTTTCTGATGTTGATGCTTCTGTTAAAGCGGCTGATCAAAGAATAACGCAAATCAACAGTGAGCTGAGCACACAGAAAATCATTCAAAAACACTGTGATTCTTACCGGCTCTGCCGTAAAGTGATTGAAGATTGCAAATCTGCTAAAAATCCAAACGCATACCGAACCAAACATCAATCAGAATACCAGCTCCACGATTCGCTAAAAAAAGAGCTTCAGGATCTCGGTGTTACCAAAATCCCAAGCTCTAATAAAATTCAAAAGCGGATTGAAAATCTTGAATCTGAACAGACTGCTACCCTCCGGGAAAAACAAGAATTACAGAAAAAGCAGAAAACCCTGAAGATCATTCAGCAGAATTTTACTGCGCTACTCGATGCTCCAGAGATCAGTTCAGACTTACTTCCGGCAAAAAGGGAAGCTGTTTCTGTCACAAGAGATAAATAAGATTGCACTGGCAACTCACTCATTTTCTTCCAAATCTTTCCATGGTTTCAAACCTATTTTCTCCCAGGTGACGCCATACGGTGCACCTCCGGAGGTATTTGTTTTTGGGTTATGCCAGTTATATAACGAAACGGGAAGACCGGGATTTCCCGATCTTCTCATATTATTTATGGACTTTTCTTTTACAAATACTAAATATGACTAAGGATATTCCCATTAAGGAAAGCCACATGATTACATTCGTATCGTCTCCAGTTTTTACATTTGGAGTGCGACTGCTATTATCACCCGATGGTTCTTCTGAAACTGGTGGCGTATTCGTAGTAATTGGTGGTATCGATTCATTTTTAAATTTAGGTTCTGCCGTTACATTCCAAATTATCTGACCATCATAATTACCTGGAACTGTTATGATAAAAGGTTCGCTTTGATATACTTGATTGCTAATTTGTGTTTTTTGTGTCTGGACAAAAAGATACACTCCTTTTTCCAGATCTCTGTACATAACTTCTCCGTCTGAGTTGGTCTTTCCGGACATTCCTTTGATGTTGTTATCCTGTACATATTTTTCCAGTTTTTTTGCAGCTTCTGCCTGAGCGGAAGAATCATCAAAATCAAATACGACTCCAGACTTTGCAAACTCACTCACTAATGCCCATGAATTGTTTTTATATGTTCCAACCTGATACATCGTAAATTCAGTATTACTTAACTTATATACCGTGGTCTCATCTTCAACAGTTGCTTTTAATAATATACTTCCCAGATCATTCGCCGACACAGGTAACGGAATGAGGAGTAAAAGCATACACATCACACTGGCCATACACATATATATTCGCTTACGTTTACTTATTCTGCTCATGTTTTTTCTCCTTCCTGCGTTTATGTAACTTAATGCTCACCCATATGATGATGAAAGCAACAATTCCAGCAATCAATAGAATCAAATTGAATGGGATTGTGCGCTGAAGACCAACTTCCTCATCTATCTTCTGTGCCTCTTCATACGGAATTCTAGTGCCACGTACAAGCAGTCTGTGCGTGTTAACTGCATAAGGAGTACATGTGACCAGTGTTACATAATCCTTGCCCTTTTCAATCTGTAACGAATCTGTATCTGATGGCAATACTGTCAGAATCTGATCCACCTGATAGGCAAAGGTATGATGAAGAACTTTAATATAAAATACATCTCCAACCTCCATCTTGTTCAGGTCGGTGAATATCTTGGCATTTGCAAGTCCACGATGTCCGGATAATACCGCATGACAGCTCTCACCGCCTACCGGAAGCGAAGTGTTTTTCAGATGTCCTACACCTGACTGCAATACTTTTTCGGATGTTCCATGATAAACCGGAAGAACAACATCAAGCTTTGGAATATCAATATATCCCATCATTCCAGTATCATCAATTTTCAAAAGATTGTTATACACATCATCTTCTGTCTGGTTTTCATTGCTTTCTGAGAATGGATCTGTTATGGAACCAATTCCAATCAGGCTTTCATTGTAGTCCTGTGCCTGCTTGATCATGGCATTTTCCTGTTCTTCCGACAAATGAGAAATCTTCTGTTCATAATCTGCAGCAATCGTTGTGCTGTTCATCTGATTGATGTAATTGCTCACTACCGGATACAGGATTAAAGAAAATGCCGCCAGATATCCAATTCCTCTTAGTATTTTCACTACTTTCTTCATAATACCTTTCACCTTTTCGTCTGTTTCTTCTGAAATACCCAGTCCACACTGGACATTTCAGAAAAAGCAGACATCCTCCCGGTACAATACCGGGAAGATGAACTGTCTTTTTATCCATTCTTAAACTTCAGAATGTCTTACTTGTTTGCTTTCTTTTTGCCAAAAGCTTTGCTTGCTGTTAATGCACCGAAAAGAACGATACCAGCCAGTGTTACCATGAGGGCACCCTTGCTACCAGTGGATGGAAGCTGTGCACCTGTTTTGTTTTCTACAGGTACTTCTGGGGAAGTTAATTTATCAGTATTTGTTACAGTTATTGGCTTACCATTGTATGTATAAGTTACAGTATAGTTTGTCAGTTTGCCAGTTGTTGTATCATAATTTGCTTCAATCACAACTTTGATGTCGCTGAGAAGTTTATTGTATCCTTCTGGAGCTTTTGTCTCTCTTAAGTAGTAAGTTCCAGCTTCAAGACCTTTTACAAGAACTTTACCATCAGCATCAGACACAATCTTTGCAGAAGTAAAGTCTGCTGCTTTAGCTTCATCGGCTGTTGCCTGACGGTATACGCCGTTTCTTTCGTCTACAATATTAACCTTCGCCTGTTCATCTGCTGCAGTACCTTCTGTGTTTCCCTTGTAAAGCTCAAATTCTGCCTTTGCAAGTGCAGTCTTATCTTCTTTATTATTCTGGTCTTTTAAATAATATTTATAAATTGTGAAATCAAAGGTATGTACATCTACGATGCTTGGCTCAGATGTACCTGTTCCACCTGCTGTCGGGTCATTGCTGTATTCAACGACCGCCTTGTTGGTATTTGGATTCATACCGATAACAGCATCTTTGTTTAAGGTTGCAGTATAAACAACTGTGATTGTCTCGCCTGTTCTACTCTTAAAGTTGTTATAAAAGTCATTAAAGCTAATAGTTAGTGTATGTGTTCCATTGCCATTTGTCGTATATATCGGTAAGTATGTGTTATCTCCTGTTTTACCTGCTTTGAGTTCTGTATCTCCAACCTTTACAGACAGAATTGCTTTTAAGTCTAGTCCTTTTGATAATGTATCGGTAAATTTAAAAGTATAAGAATTATATCCTGTCATATCCGGTACTTTAGAAGTCAGCTGGTAAGTAACGGTGTCACCAATCGCAAAATCCCCAGCTTTCTTTTCATCTGCTGCACCACGTGGTGCAATGGTATCCTCAGGAGCGTTCTCATCATCTTCACCTAAGACTCCCTGATGAACACTTTCCCAACTAGGATTAAGAATACCATTTACTGTGATTGAATTATTACCTGGTGTTTGTGTTGAAACAAGTTTCTTGTCTACTGTCGGGTAATTGCTCTTCATGTTAATTGAAGTATCACCTGTAACGTTGACTAAAGATGCTGCAGATTTATAAGCCTGATTTCCTGGTGCTGCGGAGGTATCTGTTGCTCCTTTTGGATAAACTAAATAGTATCCATATGCTAAATCAGAAACTACTGTAGAAGTTGCTGCTGTATCAACTGTTTTTGTTGCTGTAATATTGTTATTTGAATCTAAAATCCATCCAAGCACATCTTTAGCAAATGTTTTCGCTGTCTCGGCTTCTCCATTTGTTCCGACCTGTTCTTTAACATAGTTATATGCCGCTTCACTTAATGCTTCACCTGTTAATTTAGAAGCATCAGAAATTTTGCTCTGGAAGAATCCCTCATATGCGCTGTTCAGTGTATATGCTACGTTATCGCCACTTTTTGTTGCTGTAAAAATCTGATACAGATCCAGAGTCTTTCCTGCCACTGTATTGTTGACAGTCAGAGTGCCTTTCGGATCTTCTGCTGCAAATGCAGTCATGCTCATGGATAGTATCATGGTCATTACCATCAGAACTGCCATAAATCTTGATACTAATTTCTTCATGTTCCTCTTCTCACTTTCTTTTGATTTTTTATTAGTTCGCTTGGGATTCTTTCAGCCTTTACGGTGGAAGTTCCCCACGCAGCCATATCTCTCTCATGACCCTGCTCCCCCTTTCCTACATCGTCTGTTTCCGTTTCCTTCTGCGTCCGGTATAAAGCAGGAACGCTAACAACAGGCCACCTGCTATGATAAACATCATAATGCCCTCGCCGCCGGTATCCGGAAGCAGTGCAAAATGCCGGTTGATAATCGTGAAGGTAAATCCATCTTTAGAAGTTTCTATTGTAGTTGTATAGCCTTTTATTTCCGTTTCCGTAACAGAATATTTGTAATAATGCGGAGTTCCTGCATCATCTTTTATGTAGGCTGGAAGAGTTTCAATCACTTTCTGCCATGTAGATTTTGATATGTCACCTTTTATTTCATAGTTTTCATAGTTTGGCACGACTTCTGTATGTTCTGTTCCATCTGCATCCGTCCAACTTCTGGAAATTGTAACTGTAATGGAACTTGGTCTGAGGTTATCCATGTTACGGAAATCTTTCCATACCTTATTAATGGTCAGATTTATATATTCATCACATGGATCCTGTGCATCAGATGGTTCCGGTGACGTGCTATCCCCTGTATTTACAGTAGTTTTGGTATCTGACATCAGAACAGCTTTTGCATCTGATACATAAGCATTCAGATCTGCTGTTTCAGAAGAATCTTTTGTTACCATAACTGCATTCTGCAATGTGTTATACTCATCTACCTGCACTACATGTTTTACTGAGAAGATGCTCCATCCATTTTCCTGACTGAACGTATCTGTCAGAAGTTTCGAATTCTTTTTGATCTCATCAAAACTAATCGCCGGTTTTCGGTAGATACGGTAATTGTTATTCTCACCTTCTACGCCTGCTTTCGTATTAAACTTATATACAGAGTTCAGATCACTTTTTCCACTGAATGGTCCCACCATCTTAGGTGTTCCACGAACCACGTCACAGTAGTACATATTGTTATTCTTCAGCAGTCCTTCATCGTTGTATCCAACAAAACCTCCGCTTCGTCCATCTGTTGCAGAACCATCCGCATCATTTCCTGCTCCGCCGGCATAGACATCGTATCCCGTACTGATTCCATATACATTACTGTCTGTGATTTTTGTCCTGTTTGCCTTGATCAAGTTGACACTAATATTGGACTTTACATCATTATCTTTTGTTATGATTCCATTCTTATCACATGGAAGCTTAATAGAGGAATCTCCAATCTTAATGATTGCAAAATCAGTCTGCTGCCCATTGTCTGACGACATTTTGGACAGACCAACGGAAATATCAAGTCCCAGCAGATTCACATGGATAAGATTTCCATCGTACAGCGCATCAACCTTCACAATTCCAAGATTGATGTGCAAAAGATTGGAATCCTGAATCTTATCCAGATACAGTGCCTTTACAAGATTATTCAGAACTACGAGCAACGCGTCCACCACTGTAGAATCCAGTTTTACATCTGCAAGATAGGCAAAGCTTGTTCTTCCGGCAAAGCCACCGGCTGTTCCACCGGATTCTACCAGTTTCAGGCTGTTTTCCTGATTTTGAGCATCTCCTGCATTGCATCTTGACATTCTGGCAAGATTTGCATAGCCGATAAATCCTCCGGCGATCTGCTCCTTTCCGCCTTTACTCTGAACCGTATAACCACCAGGCACTCCTGTCACGCTACTGTCATCTATGTGTGAACCAAAAATATCCAGAACGCCGAGGGCACCGCCCAGAAGCTGTCCAGATTTATCTCCCAGCACATCCAGCTTCTCCATTTTTACAACTCCGCTTTTTCCGGAGTATCCTACAAAGCCACCTACGCTGTTCAGGCCTGTTACATAATTTAATCCTGTTACGCTGCTATTTTTGACAGATCCATTTAACAGTGAACCACCAAATCCGCCAGCCGTTCCGCTGTATGTAACCTGATTATTCTGTCCTGCATCTGTTGCTGTGTTGGCACTGACGCCAAGCCCTGCATCTGTACTTCCTGTGACATTTCCGTAATATACATAGCTTCGGAATGCATCCAGCACATCGGTTTTTCCAAGTTTTAAAAGATACTGTAATACCGAGGTCTCATTACCTGCACTAATGCTTGCAGCACCGGAAACATCCGCAATACCGAAGCATCCTCCGGCATATTCACCGGCCACTACGGAGCGGATCTTATCCGCATGGATTCCGCTTCCCGGCTTATCCTTCTCGCCAATGACCGCTCCACAGAGACTTCCTGCAAATCCTCCTGCTGCTTTTGCATACCCGGTATTGCTTCCATTTTGATAGGTTCCATTTACGATCACACCCCAGTCATCCCAGGCTGACACAGATGCACAGCGGATGGTAGAAACAGTCGCATTCAGAACCTTAATCAGTTCTGCCGGAGCATTTACCATAAGAACATCCAGAAGCTTATTCAAAAGTCCCTGTTTTGTAGTTGTATCAATAGCTGCCACACTACCCGGATCTACTTTTCCGGCAAAACCGCCTACATAGGAAGTTCCATCTACACGCCTTAAATTTGTGATACTGCAGGAGGAAGTTTCATCTCCCCAAATCTGACCGCCAATCATTCTTCCCACATAGCCTCCGGCAAATCCTGCCGGGTCTTTGTCTGCAATACCGGTTGCTTTGATCCTTGCTCCGGAACGATATCCGTCCACATGGGACTGTTTTACAACCGGCACAAAGGTTTTTAATGCTGCCAGACTGTCTGCACCTATAATCTTAAGGCCTGCCAGTGAAACGTCACCTGTGTTTGCCACAGAACCTGTAAGCATCTCACCAGCAAATCCACCACTGCATCTATAAGCCTCTGCTGACTGAAGATCTGTTGCAGTTCCATTTGTCACGGTACCGCCTTCCATACGGCCTACATAGCCTCCGGCAGAACCGCCCTGTGTTGCTTTACTTGCCAGAATGCTCCGTCCTGCTGTAACAGCGTATCCATATGCATACTGGGAAATAATCTCATTTAACTGTTCTTGATCATTGACTTCACCAAGTGCCTGTAATTTATTACCGTAACTTCCATAAGAACCGACAGCACCAACCCATTTGTTCCAGGTATCCGTATCCAGTCCACGAAGCGGTCCATAAACAGCTGTATTCTTTTCTGTCGGATACACTGCCTGAAGAAGCGTCAGCGGATTATCTAGTTTGATAAGACCAAATAAAACCTTCAGACTTCCTGTATCTGCAACATTCGCACACCGCATCAGTCCTGTATAACCTCCGGCATATTCCGTTCCATATACGGAACGGATACGATAGGCCGCACATTCTCTTACGGTTCCTGTATATGCAGCACCTTTCCAGTTATCCGTATTGTTTCCCCAGATCTGACCGCCGTAGTTGTAACCTGCATATCCTCCTGCAAGTCCACGGTAAATGCTGTCATCACTTTCAGCCTGAGCCCTCACAGCACCTCCACAAGGTACACAGGTTGTTTCGCTGTTTTTGATCACTGGAACAAAGGACTGTAAAACTCCAAGAAGATTATCTGCCTTTATCAGACCTCCAAGAACATTTAATCCCTTTACCACATCTGCAGCACTTCCCGGCTCCATGGTTCCAACATATCCACCGGCACTTTCACGCCCTATGATATGTGCAAAATTATAAGAATTACTATTCTGAATCTGAACTCCAAGAAGTTCTCCTGCATATCCACCGGCTTTTCCCGTAACACCGTCTCCGTCTGTTGCAAGAACATTAAATCCGCCTGTTGCTCCATAAACATCTGAGCTGTCTATGATAGATGCAACTACAGTCAGTGCTGATAACAGTCCTGTCGTAGAAAGAACATGATCTAGAACACTTGCTCCACCGATGGCTGCCGTACTTCCCATAGCAGCTTTACCAATATAGCCGCTGGCATAACGATAACCATTTACCGCATATGCACTGTCATTTCCGTAATAACTGCTACCATCTTCCTGCTGCAGATTCTTCGGCTCACTGACACCTGTATGCTGCAATTTATTTACATCGGAATTGCTGATCTGTACACCAGTTCCGCATCCGATAAAGCCTCCGGCACTTCCGGCATCCGCATCGTTGGTGCTATCTTTTTCAAGAGTACCTGTAACGGTAACGGTAAACCCTTTTTCTACAGAATTAACACTGGCATTACTGATCACCGGAACAAAAGCATTGACCAGGGATAGTAATCCTGTCAGATCAACCAGTTTTGTAAGAATTGATGATTTAGCTCCAATCTCTGCAACCGCTCCGGCTTTTACCAGACCTCCGAAGCCTCCGGCATAACGAAGGCCTTCTACTTTCAGAAGATTTTCTACTGCCGTTCCTTTTCCGGAATCAACAGCATTTGCTGAATTATCTACATGACCGCTCTGCATCTCTCCAACGAAGCCACCTGCATAGCCTTCTGCGTTTTCAAATCCACTGTCAGCCGTAACAGTCAATCCATCTGCGGTACCAGCAACTTTGCAATTTGTAATTTTGCTAGATGCAGCCTGCAAGACACTCGCCAACTCTTTCAGATTCAGAATCTTACCAAGAACACTGTTCAAAAGATCTCCTGTTGCATCTCCTGCCTCCGCTGCACTTCCGGACCGCATGATTCCGATATAACCCCCGGCATGATACGGTGCCTTGACTTCTTTTACATTAGTTACGTCAGAGTTTTTGACTATAACTGCTTTTCCATTACCGATGTATCCTCCGGCATCTCCAAGCGCCACATCATCATTTTTTCCGGATGCTGTTACAACTAAGTTATTTCCTTCAATAGAAGAATCGGAAATTTTCGGATAAGCCACATCCATGACACTGAGAAGTTGATTTACATTCAAGAGGCCCAGTAACTTAATAGAACCTGTCTGTGCCACATCACCAGGCATCAGCCTTCCTGCAAAACCACCGGCATAGCTGGTTCCCTTTATATAAGAAAGTCCGGTAATATTTGTTGTTGCAATCGCACCAGTCTCGCCTTTGGTTGTTCCATCCTCACTATTCGTGTCTGTTGAACTGAAATCTTCTTCACTATTCTTTTCATCTGTAGATTCATTCGAAGATGGATTGGTGTCTGTGTCTGCTTTGAATCCGGAATTGTTGTTTCCATAGTTGATATCTACTGCCTGTCCGTCACCCACCATATCGGCGGATACCTGAGGGTCAGAACCATTCGAAACATAGGCAATAGAAGTATTATTGAACTCCGGTCTCAGGGCACTGACAACTCCAAGCAGATTCTCTAATTCAATTCCTGTCAGTTTTGATGTAGTGGAATCTCCGGCACTTAATGCATCTCCGGCTTTCGCAAAACCTGCAAAGCCTCCGGCTTTTCCTGATGTTGCAGATGCAGTAACAGTTTTCAGGTTGCTAATCTTTGTATCCCTTGCTCGTCCACTAATGCATTCTCCAATAAAGCCACCACTATAACCTTTCTCATTGCTAGTAGACACACTATATCCTGACGAAACACCTGAAACAGTGCTGTCAACTGTAAACGTCTCAATCATCTGCCCTACAGAAAGAAGGCTGTCAATTTTCAAAAGCGGTAATCCAAGAAGTTTAATACCACCAACATTAGCAAGAGTACCACTTCCGAAATATCCGGCAAATCCTCCTGCACACTTTCCAGCCGTTACAGAATTCAGATTTGTGACGGATGTTTTCCTTACTTCTCCACCTGTTCCATAACCGATAGCACCTCCGGCACGACCATTATCCTGATCTGACGCAGTAACTGTAAGTCCCAAAGAGCCTCCGTTTACGGAACAATCTTTACATTCAAAACGCATGTAGTCTGCTGCTGTAACTGTTCCGCCAAGGACATCACCGACACTGGTCATTTTAGCGTAACCTAAGATTCCTCCAGCATTCTCCGTTGCTGAAATCTTCACAGAGGAAGCTGCATTGATCTGATTCACACGATCTGCAAATTCGTAGGTAACACCGGTCTTATTAAGCACTCGCTGGAGGGCTTTTGTAGTTGACTTTGAATCGTCCGTAAGTTCTGAAGTATTGGAAATCTGGACAGCACCTGCATATCCCACAAGTCCACCGGCATTTTTACCGTTTGCTGTTACAGAAATGCTATCTCCTGCAATGGTGCATCCGCTTATAACAGAAGGTCGAAGTCCCACCAGGTTCAGAAGATCCATGTTGGTAAATTTACCATTTAACAACCCTGTAAGAAGATCCTTTACAATTACCAGAAGTCCCTGGCTTTCATCAATATCCGCTACATCACCAAGAGTTGCTATACCGGCAAATCCTCCGGTATAATCTCTTCCGGACACTGTGCCAAGAGAAGAAATACTACAGTCTACTGCATAACTGTTACGCATTTCTCCAACAAATCCGCCTGCATAACCACTTTCCTTAGCAGCACTTCCCTGTGCAGATACGTTTACTGTTCCACCAATCGTGCAATTCAGCATAACTGTATTGACCGGGAAATTTCCCATTAATTCAATACCAAGGCTGCTTAATGCGCCTGCTACGACTGCATTCGCAGAACGTCCCACAAATCCACCGGAACAGTCATTTCCAGATACTGTGGTAGTGCCGCCTACAGAACAGTTTTTCATCACTGCACCGATGGCTTCCCCGGCGAATCCACCGGTACTCTTCTGACCTGTAACAGAAGTGCCACCGCTTACAGAACAATTCTGGATACTTGGATTGACATAGCCTACCGGAATCAATTTGTCTACACTGAGCAATCCTCCATTTAAAAGTACAGTTAACAAATCACCGACTCCAAGCAGCGGAATCAGATCCAGAATTTTTGTTAAAGTAGTAACCAGACCTCCTAAGCCACTTGATACCAAATCATACTGTGTCATACCACTGACATAACCTGCGAAGCCACCGGTTCGGTCATTTGCATTGGAAACTCCATGTAAATTCTCCACATTGCAGTTTTCAATCTGGATATTTCCTTTTACAACGCCAGCAAAGCCTCCTGTTGCCAGAGATTGCGGATCCGGTTTCAGTCCACTTAAATTTCCAAGCAGGAGCTTCAGCACACTTCCAATCAAACTGATATTCTGTTTAACTTTTGTTGTAGTAGTAGAAACCGTCACATCAGAAAGGGTAATATTTTTCACAGTGATTGGATTTTGGGATATTGTAAGGGATGTAGAATATGGCGTTGTCAGATTTCTGAAAAATCCAATACCATATTCTGCCTGCTTGTCCTAATCAACGGAAGTCGCCTGTGAAATATTGATATGTCTGATTATTATATTCTGACCTTCAACCATTCCCTTTCGGCCTTCCATGTTTCCCTGATAATTGTCAATAGGATTCCAATCATCATCTTCTCCATTAGAATTGGTTCCCTCTTTGGAAAGATCAATATCACGAAAGATGATGTAATTCGCATCCTTGCTGTATTTATATCCGGAGCCTGCAATATTGGTATTGCTATGTTTTGACGTATCATAAGTAAGTACATAAGTTTTATTCTCATCAACTGTTATACTTTCCGAATCTATATCATCAGTAAAACCACTTTCATCCCCACTGCTTGTAAAAGCTTCTGCATCATCACTTCCTGTCTCAGCTGCTTCCTCACTTTCTGCCGGAGTCATATCAATCAAATCTCTGTCTTTTACAGTTGCACCTGTTGTACCTGCGTCTGTTACTGTGTAGGTATAGTTTACAGTTCCGTCATGTCCTTCTACCTTGCAGTCACCGGTTACCTGTGCTTTTGCACTCAGTGTTACTGTCTTGCTGTCTGCTACGCCAAGATCAATCGTCTGATCTGCAACACCTGTGATCTCGCCAACTACACAGGAGCAAACAATTTTTGCAGTTCTCGGGAATGTCTTTGTCACGGTCATGGTCTTGCCGTCTGCCGCAATCGTAACCGTTGCATCACCATCTACGCTTGGTTTGCTGATGTCAGTAAATTTGAATCCGGAACGAGCCGTGTATACGGTTGTTGCCGTGTATACCGTCTCTCCTGCAAACTTGGCATCTTTTTCAAGAGCAGTACCGTTTGCTGACCATGTTGTCACTGCTGTGTATGGAATTGCAGAAATATCAGCATCTGGTGCCACCTTTTCCAGAGCGGCCTTGATCTCATCATAAGATTTTGTCAGACCTTCTGAATAATCGGTGCCTTTGTAAAGTTTGATATCTGCAATCTTACCATCTACCTGATCCAGTGTGGAGTATTTAACACCGTTTCCATCTGCCTCGTGGTTTGTACTCTTTTCAGTATTGTATCCGATTGTAAAGATACTGGATGCATAAGATTTAAATACAACCTGGTATCCATCTGATGCATTTACTCTTCCAGGTGTAGCTTCACCAGCTTTTCCATCTACATAAAGCTGCATATTTGTTCCGGTATATACCAGTGCGATATCATGCCACTCTCCCCAGAAGGTATCGGCATCATATTTATACTGTACCTCCGGCCATTTACCTTGTGCATCGCAGCAGTACAGGATCACGCGGTCGTTTGCACCGTCTACCTGGATACCATACTGAGAATCCATCTTACCAAGGATGTTTACAACTTCATCAGTTTTATTCTTCAGTTTTACTTTTGTGCGAAGAACCATCGGTGTATCGCCGGATACATCAAATTTATCATTGTTTGCTCCGTTGTTCGGTGCAGTCAGTCTTCCCTGGAATGCCAATACGCCGCCATCTACAACGACCGTTGTCGGAACGTCATCTTTCACTTCCAGTGTAGCCGGTTTCGCAGACTGGTCTTCCATTGCAACATAGCTTGGTACTACTGCAGTTTCTCCGGCTACCGGTGCTGTATAAGAAAGCCTCGGTGCTGTGATCACAGAATCTTCCGTAACTGGTGGTGCTGGTGTTTCAGCTTTCTTCAGTCCTTTGATCGCATTTTCCAGTGCAGTTGCAGCTGCCTGAACATCAGCATCACTTGTCTCATCTGTAACAGCTTTGGCTGCCGTAAGAGCTTCTTCAAATGTTTTATAAGAATCT
>ERZ779869.2946-NODE-2946-length-13553-cov-9.503927_pt1 | contig 13553 bp, 9 predicted proteins | sample MGYA00511557_ERZ779869 | MGnify/ENA primary metagenome ERZ779869 (study PRJEB29588, sample SAMEA2154620) | human gut metagenome | biome: human gut; feature: human-associated habitat; material: faeces | place: Denmark | collected 2008/2010 ...
ATTGTTTAACTGTAGCATTTAAAAATAGTGGATGTAAATGTATAAATCGCAAGTTATAGTCGCGTTTGTTCTTTGGAGCATCAATCTGAATACAAAGATAATCTACAAGTTCCCCTCGTTCAGCGGATAAAATTAGTCGGCGTAAACGGTTCTTTTTCGGGCAAACCGAATTTTTCTTTACCGAGTTTAAAACCCAAACTAACGAACCCAGTATTGCTTGGTGTTACCATTGGAACAGAAAATAGCATTTTTCCCTTTATTTTCAAGGGTTCCACCAAGAGTTCCAGTCTTCCTATGTAGGCTATTTTGAATCTCTTTATCACCAAAAGAACATTTTTTTGGATAAAAATTTGATAACTCAAGTTTTTTTCTTTTGTTATCAATTTCTAATTCTCTATATATTGTATCTGCATTAAAATTGAAATGAATAATTAATCTTACATGTTTTCTATCGCCATTTATTTTTTCAACTTCTACTCTTTCAACTAATATTCTCATTAAATTAGGTAGCTCTTTTTGTAAATCAGCTTTTGAAGTAAGAGTATTTCTAACTTCTATTATTTTTTCCTTTAATTTTGCAATTTCTGCATTAGGATTATTAAGTGTATAAATTTTCTTTTTTAAGAAATTAATTTCATTATTAAACTTATCGTTTCTTTTCTTAAACTCTAAATCATCAATCATTCCTTTAATACTCAAATCTAATAATTTATTCTTAAGACTCTCTATTTTTGTAATTTGATTGTTTATGCTTTCAATATTATCAGAGCTATTATTACTGCTTATAATATTCTCATATTCATTTATTACCCCACTTAAATATTCTTTTTTATTATCTATAAAATCACTAAATATTTGTACAAATATCTTATCTAGATATTCTTCTCTTAAGATTGGTGAAGCACAGGCACCAACTCCCTCAGTCTTATATTTCTTACAAGACCATGTAGGATTATTTGCTCTATTACTTCCACCAGCTCTTATAAATACATTACCACAATCCTTACAATATAATAAACAGCTATATTTTGCAGTTTCTAAAGATTTTTCAGAATTTAGAATGTGGCATGCAGGTGATTTTTTTCTCATCTCATGAAGTTCATTTGCTTTATTCCATAACTCTTCAGATACAATTGCTGGAACTCTATCATCCTTTTCAATTATTTGTCTATCTTTTGGAACTTTTTTCTTTTTATGTGTTTTATAATTTTCAACCTCAGTTAATCTAGCAGTATAATACCCTTTATATCTAGGATTAGTTAAAAATTTTGCCATAGTTGTATCAGAATATGGTTCCCCTTTTGAATTTAAATATCCCATTTTTGCAAGATCTTGTCCTATCTTCTTAAGACCAACTTTCCCAGATGCATAAGTTTCAAAAAGATAAGTAATTATTGGGACTTCTGCTGGATTAATTTCATATCTTCCATCTTTTTTGAAATATCCAGTTAAATTACCACCAATAAGTTTTCTATCTTTAATCATTCTATTAATACCAAATTTAACTCTTTCAGAAAGTTTTCTAACCTCATCTTGAGCCAAGCTTGACATAATTGTAAGTCTAAACTCCGAATCTTCCCCTATTGTATTAAGATTGTCTGATAAAAAATATACAATAACTCCCTGTTTTAATAAATACTCTGTATATTTTATACTATCAACAGTATTTCTTGAAAACCTTGATATCTCTTTTGTAACTATCATATCTATTTTTCCAAGAGTAGCGTCCTCAATCATTTTTAGAAATTTATCTCTATTTTTTACAGCAGTTCCACTAATTCCTTCATCTATATAACCCCCACAAAATACCCAGTTTTTGTTTTCTGTTATCATCTCTTTAAAATAGTTTTGTTGGTTCTCCAAACTATTTAATTGATCGTCCTTATCTGTTGAAACACGAGCATAATATACTACTCTAAGTGGCATATCATAAATCGTTTTTCCTTGTCTTAAATCTTCCCTTGCTTTTTTTATATCCATTATTTCTCACTCTCCTTTCATGTTCTTAAAAAGCAAGATAACTAGGATGATGACATGCTACCATGATTTTTCCCTTTTGTCAAACCATCATTAATCTTGTCTTTATATTCATTTTTCATTTTTGTCATTCTTCCAAGTATTGATTGTTCCATTAAACTAAAAACTTTTAAATCAATTACTTTACTCTCATATAATTCTCTATTTAAAATTAGTCGCCATTCTAATAATTTATATTCCAAAGGCAAATGTTTGGTACTACACTTTATTTCAATTTCATCTGTGTTATACATGTTATACCATCCTCATCTAACTATATGAGATAAAGATATAAATAATACTAAAAAAACTATCACTAAAAAAGAATAAATATTCTATTTTGGAAAATTTATTCTTTATTTAACTTTATTAGCAAGTTTAATAACCGCTTTAGTATATTTCATAAGTTCTTCTTTGTTTTTAAATCCACAAGTCATTGCATAATAATCAGTATAACTATCATCTTCTTTTACTAACTTTAATTGTAAAGATTTATTTATATTATAATTTTCTTTAGCAGATAAGTTAGATAATTTAGAATAATCTTTGACTGTTATATTATAAAGTGGATCGTTACTTTTAAATTTATCATATATTTCATTTGATATTATACAATTATCAATAAGTTCCTCGTTATTCTCAAACTCTATTAATGTCTTGTTTTTTTCAGGATATACTGTTACATTTTTAACTCTATCAATGTATACTGCTTTTCCATCTTTTATTTTACCAACATATGGTTCTTTTTGTGATAGTAAAACAATAATTAGTATAACAATTAGAAGAATACTTGAAATAATGATAATTTGTTTTTTAGATAGTTTCTTTATCTTTAATTTTGTCTTTTTCACATTATCATCCCTCAATTTTTATATTAAAAAGGAGTTAGAGAAAACTCTAACTCACATTTTAATTTGTTTGTTTTCTTCTATAAAAGATTCCAGCTCCAACAAGTCCTACGATTGATATGATTCCACTTATTATATAGAATCCAATATTATCTCCAGTTTGTGGATTGTCAGTAGGCACTGTTACTCTTGCTACATTAAATGTTGCAATTGCTTCTCCACCATCATTGAATAATACTTTTAAAGTATGTTCTCCAACTGATAATGTATCAACGAATTCTTTCTTTAATGTAATTATTGTGCTTCCACTTTCTGCTGTATAATTTTTAGGATCAACTAATTCATTATCAACATATACCTTACCATCATCAAATAATCTAAAGTCAGCATTTATTTTAAATTTAGCTTCATTATTTTTAGTAATTGTATATTTTTGATTAGCTCCTTCAGTTACTTCATAAACTATTTTTTCAACTACAACTTCTAAATTGATATTAGATGTTATATTTGTAAGTTTTAAAGTATCTCCAACCATATCGGCAGTTTTATCAGTTCCATCAACTAGAACTTTAACTAACTTATATCCGCTATTAGCAGTTATAATAAATTCTTGTGTCTCACCATAACTTACTGTAACTACACCATTTGGAGTAATAGTAGCACCAGCTACATCTTTAACAGTTACAGTAAATGGTATTTTCTTATAACTTACTTTAACATCTTTTTTTTCATTTACAGTAAGTTCTATTTTATTACCAATTACAGTAGTTTCTACTGTATTTACTAATACTTTATCAATCATATATCCAGTATTTGGTGTAAATGTTATTTCAACTTTTGTTCCTTCAACAACATCTAATATACTTGATGTAATTGTTCCATTTCCACCAGGTACTGATGTTATTACATCAAATGTATTTTTAACTACAACCTCAATATCAATATCAGTTATTCTTTTATAGTTTGTAGTATCTTCAGGAGTATATGTTGCTTTATAAGTATGTGTTCCAGCTGTTAATACAACTGTTGTATCATTCCAAGTAAATCTACCAGGTAGAGTTACATCACTTAATGTTTTTCCTTTAAGACCAGTAAGACCAGTTGGTACTGTATAGTCTGGTGTTGCTTGTGTGATAGACCAGTTAATAGTTAAATCACTATTTGAACCATCTTTCCACTCATAATTAGTTTTATCTTTAATTTTTGCAGTAATAGTATTATTTGATACATTTTTAGCTGTAGTATCACCAGTTACTTCTATTTTAGAATTAACATTATTTAATGTAGGAGTAATATCACTACCAGTATATTCAAAAGTATCTTTAACAATAGTTACTTTTTCAAGACTAGCTTTTTTGATAGTGAATGCTACACTAAATGTTCCAGTGTAATTTGCATTTGTATCAGGAACTTTATATGTTACTGTATAAGTACCAGCATTTGTAGGTGCTTCAGTACTACTATATGTTGTAGAACCAGTTCCTTTATATAATACTTTTAAATCACTAACATTTACTGTTCCAGCATTAACACTAATTGTTCCTGTTGGCATTTTAGGATTTCCATCATAAGTAAATGTTTCATTATTAGAAAGTCCTGAAATATTTACATCAGTTTTATTTACAACATGAATTGTAAAATCTTTTGATGTTTCTTTCCATTCAGGAGTACCATCTCCACCAAGATCAACTTTTACTGCTGTAACAGTCATTACAACATCTCCTGCAGTTGCTCCTGCTACATATTCATCATTTATAGCATCATATGTAAGTGCTGTTCCTGATTTAATAGTAAAATCAATGTTTCCTACATTTCCAGTTACTAATTGTTCTAAATCGCTTAATAATATAGAACCATTAACTCTTACATATTGATCTGTAATTGCTAAAGGTTGTTCTGCACTTGTTACTGTTAGTTTTCCAAATGTATGAGTTCCAAATGTATAATTATCAGTAACATCATCAGAACCTCTCATAACTTTAACATTAAACTCATTATCAGATGTTCCTACATATGTTTGACTTCCAGTAAATTCTACTACTACCTCATCACCAACTACAATTTCGCCTGTTACTGCTTTATTATTATTAGTTAGTGGATTACCATCATATGCTTTGTTAGCATTTTCAGATGTTACAGTAATCTTACTATCTTTTTTGTTTACAGTTAATTTACCAGCAGCTTTTACTTTATTAGAATAACAATTAGTTACATCAACACCCTCAGCATTTGTTATAGTAATTTTTTCAATTGTATTATTTTCAAGAGCTGTTTCGTTAACATCTCTTACTTTACCAGTAATTTCAGCAGTAACTTTATCACCATTAGGTAATGTTCTATCAGCTACTGCACTAGCATTATTTGCCCATAAAACATCATAAGCATTATTTGTGTGTTCTGAACCATCATATGTAAATTCGCCATCGTGACTTTTTACTTTTACTTCTGTAGTAATTGGTGTGATTTCAAAATTAACACTACTTTCACTTTCAATATAGTTTACACTTGTGATTTTTACATTCACTTTATATTTACCTACTAATATAGGTAATGTATTTCCTACATTTTCATAATTTCCAGGAGTTGTTTCTTTTGAATAATAAATTTCATATTCATTACTTCCTAAAGATTCTAATCCTGTTATACTTAAAGTTGGATTACTATTATATATCCAATTACTTGGATAATTAATTACTACTCCATCATAATTTTTCTTTTCAACTTTTAATGTAACTGTTGCTGTATAAGTTTTATCATGTTCATCAGTTACAGTAATTGTTGGTGTGTATGTTCCAGCATTAAGACCAGATTTTGCTTTAATTTTAAAATCATTATTTATTGCATCAATACCTATTGTTGGTTGTGTATCTCCAATGATTTCAAATTTTTCATTACCAGTTACTGTTACATTAGTAATTTTTAACTCAGCAGCACCAATATTAGTAATTTTAATTGTTGCTTCTGGTCCATCAGTATATCCAAATGTAACATTTGGTAATGTAACATTATCAACACTTAAACCTGTTTTTTTAGCAAGTTTAATATATTGTGGATAACTATTACCTGAACTAGCTCTAACATTTGTAACCAATGTTGTTCTATCTTCTAGTTCAATTACTTGGTTACCATCAGTATAATATAATTCTGTATCATTTGGTATTACTTCTTTAATTTTTTTCTCACCTAAAATATTAAATCCTAGTTTAACACCTTGACCTTTTACCATAAGTGTTTCAAAATTGAAGTTTGCTTTCATATTATTTCCATCAGATGAAGGGAAATAAAATATTTCACCATCTACTTTTCCAACTTCAAAAACACCTTTTTTTACATTAACATTTATAGTAATGTTTTGCTGCTTAGCATAATCATCACCAAATACATCAAATACATATTCATCCCATGAATTTGTTCCGGTAACGGCATAAGTTCCTCCATCAATTGTAAGCCCATAAGTCTTAGGTAAATTTTTTAATTCTTCAGCCATATCTATAGTAGATATTCTTACCCTACCATCAAATCCTTTTCCAATTATTTTACCATTATTACCATTGCCACTATCTTTAATTGTTAAATTACTTCTAAAATTATAATTATTTTCAGTTTTATAACCATAATAGAATTTTAAACTGCGTTCTGTTACATCAAGAGTATTACCTGCTAAATCTAAAGTAACATTACCTAAAACATAAACATCTAAAGGTGCTGTTAACTTAATATTACCACCTAATTTAATAATAGTGTCTTTACTGTTATTAATTTGATTAGCTGCATTTATTAATTCAGCTTCTGTTGTAGCCATTATTGTTTGAACTTCTTTTTTCTTAACAGTAATTGGGCCATAATAAGCATCAATAGAACCAAGCGTTGCTGTTCTATTTGCTATTTTAGTTCCTTCTCTATCATGATACTCAATAATAGAATCAGCATCAATTACCTCATCAACAGTTAAAGTAGTGCTATATAGCAAATATGTTTTAGAATTTGCATTTTTGCTTTCTTTAGTAACATTTGAAAATTTTATTGTTTTATATGCTCTAGTATCTACCATTTCATAAAATCCAGTAACTTTTAGATTTTTAAAAACTACATTATTAAATCTGTAATCACCAGCGGTTTGCCAAAAACTTTCTAAATCTTTTATATATTCAACATCTATACCATCCATTTCAAAATTAACAGTATGTTCAGCCTGCGTAATTTCGTTGTAGATTGGTGTGTAGCCAGTATTAGATAAAAGATTAAGTTTTGCTCTTTTAGAACTATTTGAATTAATAAATTTTAAGTCTAGACTATTTCTATAAATTAGTTTAAACCTACAATGTTCTGGCACAATTAATGTAAAACCATTAAAATCCAAAGTTTTAGACATTTCAAGAGAGAAAGTTGTATCAGAATCTTCTCTTAATGTAATGTCACTAGTAAGTTTAACTACATCTGTTACATTATCACTCATTTTATCAGTTAAATCTGAATAATTATTAACTTCTGCAGTTGTTTTTGCATTTACATTAGTAGCTCCAATTAGTAAAAAACTAATTAGCATTAATAATATTGCTACTAAATATTTTGTTTTATTTTTCATAAAACTATTCTCCTTTCATTTGCTTGTTTTATTTTTAATTTTATCAATTAAATTTTTTATGTTGGTTCTAAATAGGATTATTCCTATAATTATAAGTACTATAATTATGAATATCATTCCACCAGCCATGTTCTTACTGTCTTGTTCTAGTGCTTTTGCTAGTTCTTCTTTGTTTGAAATTTTTGTTTGATATACATTAAAAGCATAAGCTCCTGTATCTAATTTATACTCATCAAATCCATCTCCTACTTGTTTAGCAAGTATTGATATGTCTCCTAATTTTTCTAAATTTACATAGCTCATTTTTATTCTTATATCTCCAACACTAGGCCCCCATTTTGAATTTGTTAGGTATTCACCTTTTCTCTTAAATCCTTCTATTTCTGGTAGTTCTACTTTTTCATTGTCATTTATTCTTTGTGTTAATTTTTCTGAAACAGTAAATTCTCCTAAATATGCTTTATCACATTTATTTATACTGCTCATTGATTTTTCTGGGTTTCTATATATTCCTCCTGAACCTGATGTAATAGTTTTCTTTTCAACTTTGTCGTTCCATTCATAACCAACTTCATCATTACCTGCTTTATATTGATACATCTCTACTATTTTATTTACCCTGAATGTATCTAGCTCTATTCCAAATGTATTATCTTTAAATACTTCACTTGCTTTAAGTTTTCCAGAAACTAAAACAAGTTTGCCTTCGTTTTCTGGAAGTACTTTTGCTTCATCCAAAATAACTACTTTATCTAATATTTCTGGATTTGCTCCACTTTCCTGTTTTATAGCTTTTGCTATTAGAAAAACTGAAAAAATAACAACTATTATATATATTACAATTTTTATTTTTCTAGCCATATTATACTTTCCCCTTTACAATTGATTCTAAGCTTTTATATATTAGTGTACTACTTTTTTTCACAGTCTCTTCATATATGTTTCTTGTTTCTAAGTTCTTGATGGAATTCCTACTTTTTTATTAGTTCTGGGTATTTTGGTGAATATGGATCTGTTGGTGTTAATGATAGTTTATCTCCTTCTAATTTGAATTCGTAAACTTTTTCTTCATCCCAGCTTTTTAGTTTTATCTTTAATTTTGTATCTTCTATAGAATATGTTCCTTCTCCTTCAAATCCATAAGCATTTTTCATAGTACATTTTCCGCCTTTTTTAAATTCCCATTCTGTTTCTACATCATCATTGTTTTTTCCTGACCATTTTCCTACTACAGAAGCTTTTCCACATCCTGTTAGAATAAATAGTGTTGATATAAGTAATACTGTAATTAATATTAAACTTACAATTTTTTTCATAATTTTACTCTCCCCTTTTAATTAAATTATATTTCTAAAACATTAAAAACTTTTTATTTTTTAAGATATTTCTTAAAATCTAGTTTATTTGAATTTCCAGTAACTCTTGTGTTGTTTGCACCTTCCATTGTTGAATTATCAAGTCTTCTTCTTTTTTTAACAAATTTATCATATTCCTTCAAATTTGTCATGTTGGTTTTCGTTTCTGTTTCGTGGCTATGTCTTGCGCCACTATTTCTGTATCTTGTATACATCATCCAGAAATATATAATACCACTTAATAAGAATAACCATGGCCAGTTATTATCATCTGTTTTTGTAAAAATCATTGCGATTAGACCTAATATTTCAACAAGTGCTGAAATCAACACAAGTTTTGGCATATGTATTGGAACACTTCCCATTGTTTTCTTAGTTCTTGCATTTACCGCTACATAGTGAAGTAAACTATTATTTCCTTTCTTTTGTTGATAGCTGTAAAGCCATACTGGTAAATATGCAGATTTCCATTGTTGTCCTTTTACTTCTAAATTTTCAGTATCCCATCTAACACCACGGTCATAAAATCCTAGAGTTTTATTAACTGCAAATCTTGCTACATCTTTTGATTGTTCTTTGACTAAGTCTTTTAATTCCTCAACATTAGTATCTCTTTTTTCAGATGTATATCCCTTAATGTAGTTTGCATCCCATTTTACGCAATTTTCTGTATCAAATGGCATTATTGAATTGATTATATTGTTTGTTTTATCTTTAGATCCTGTGTCTAATTTATCTTTGCTTGATTCTACAGTTAATCCTTCTATTGTTAAATCAAAATCTCTTTCTACATCATATAAATCTGCATCATAGTATGTATCATAACTATCCCCATTTTTTTCTGTCCATCTTCTTGTTTCATGTTCTCCCTGTCCTTTTAAATTTGCATGTGTATTTGCATCAACTATCATATATGGTAAATATACTCCCATTACGTTATCTGTTGTAAATTCTTTTCTAAACATTGGATGTGCAAAGAATTTTCTTTTACCAACAAATTTTTCTATTGCTTCCTTTGCTTCTTTTTTAGGAATGCTAAATGGCAATACTGTGTCTGGTACTGCACCATTTGGTATTTGTTGATTTACAGATAATGTATTTCTACACCAGTGACACCTAGCTTGTGTTGCTTTGGCAGTATCTACTACTACCTCTGCACCACAGCTACTACATTTAAATGTTACCATATCATTTGTATCTGCTATTATATTTGTAGCACCTGACCCTACTATTTCTCCTTCTAGTTTGCTTATGTCTTTTTCCATTGCGTCTAGTTTTTCTGGTTCAAATTCGTGTCTACAAAAATTACATCTTAATTTTCCATTTTTAGGGTTCAAAGAGATATCTGTTGCTCCACATTTAGGGCATTTGTTTTGCCCGTCTTTTGCATCTACATCTGTTTTTATAACAGTTGCATTATTTTCTTGTACTTGAGATGTTTCTTCTTGATTTTCAACTACACTTTCATTTTCATTCATTTATTAAACCCCCAAAAGTTTTTTCTTTGCTTCATCAAATTCTTCTTGAGAAATAACGCCACCATCTAATAGTTTTTTTAATTTTGCTAATTTTTCATAAGGATCTTCTTGTTGTTGTGTTTGTTGTTGAGGCTGTTGAGGTTGTTGGTTAACTGGTTGTTGAAATCCTCCCATAACATTTCCTGCAGCATTCATGCCCATTCCCATAAATGCCATTCCAGCTCCTCCACCATTTTCTCCAGCTGCTTGGAAACCACGAGCAACTGATTGTTGCATAAATGAATTTCCTCTTGCTCCTGATAGAGCATCTGCCTTTTTTACATCGCTTAATAATTTCTTCGTGTCTTCATCATATTCAATTGCTGTTATTGCAACTTTTACTATTTCTAATCCTCTTCCAGATTTCCAAGTATATCCTTCTTCTACTGCTTGTGATAAACTTTGAGCAAATCCTATCTGGTCACCTTGTATTTTTGATATACGGTTTCCTCTACTTGGGTCATTTGTATAATTTGAAAATGCTGCTGATAAGCTTCCTACTACTTCATTAAATAATTGTTCACCTGCTGGATTATCCATATCAGCAAAATCAAATACTTCTGCACCTGGTCTTAAATATTCCATTGGAACAAAGTTTTTTGCAAATAGTATTGGATCTACTATTTTCATTGTATATGTTCCTCTTGTTATAGCTCCAACCTGTGTTCCTAAAAACGCATCATCCCAATAAATTTCAGCTTGTGTTCCAAATCTATTTCCTGGTATTTCTTTTAGATTTACATATATAACAGTTTGCTCTCCACCTGGTGTTCCACCAAATTTGAATCTCTCCCAAGATGTTTTTAGTGTTGATGAAAAGAATCCATCTCCTGCTAAAAATGATTGTGAATTTTGATCATCTGATGAATATATAAAACCACCTGGTTCTGTTACACATCCTGTTATTGCTCCATCTTGGAATGTAAGTAATGCTGTTCCTTCAGGTACTACTATTTTACTGCCATTTGTTATTATGTTTTCTGATCCTTTTGTATTTGATCCTCTTCCACTGTCTGTTCCTCTTCTTTCAGCTCCAAAAATTGCTGCTGTTGCTGGCACATCACTTCTTGGTACAATAAAATCCTTCCATTGATCTGCAAATGTTCCTCCTAATGCTCCTGTAAATGCTTTAATAAATCCCATATTTAATTCCTCTCTTTCTATTCTTATATTATATTAATCTTGAGTTGTAAAGTTATTTAATACATTATTAACTAACTTTTCTCCAAGACTATCATCAACTCCAACATACTGAATATATAGAAAATCATATACTTTTCCATCTTTTTCAAAATAACCTGCTATCCAAGTTTTGTATTTTTCTGGTGATGAAGTTTCTCCTATTGCGTGTCTTGATACATCTACTTTAACTTTTTGTCCAAATAATGTATAATCTTCAAATTTCCTTTTGAATGTTTTTTCTTGGTATGCAAGACATGTATCTAAATCTTTGTAGTTTCCTTCATTTCCATAATATGTTAGTCTGAAAGAAGCTCCTTCTCCTTTGTATTTATTTACTTCTTTTAAGGCATATATGCTTGTTACACCATTTGTATCTGGATATTGATTAACATAATACTTACTTTCATCTGGATTTTCTAGGTTTTTTACTATTAATTTATGGTTTGATGATATTATTCCATCAACTTTTTTACCTTCTATCTTATCATTTAATGTCATAGAACTTAAGATATTTTTTAATTCTTCTGTTTTTGCAAATTCTGTTACATCTAAATTTGCTCCATTATTTTTGTTTTTACTTATTTTTACTATAACTTGTAAGCAACTACCTTCTTCATTTTTGTTTAATAAGCTTACTCCATAATAGTTGAATTTATCATAATACTCATATCCACCTAATTTAGTATAATTTGTTTCCGCATAATTTTCTTGGCTAGACTTATTCTCTTTTTCTTTTTTCATTGAACTTTCATATGTTTTTGAAAAATTAAATGAAATTTTGATATTTTTTTCTTCGTTTATAAGTTTACCTGCTACATATGGTGTGTTTTCTAAATCTGCTTCGAATTTATATCCTGCATCTTTTGGATATTTAATTGTAAATTCAAAAGGAGCATATTCATCAACTAATTTTGCTGTTTCTTTGTTTTCATCTCCTTTGTTTTCATCTTCTTTGTTTTTACCACAACCTGTTAGTATTAAGCATACGGTAATTAAAATTGCTAATACTGAAAGAATTATTTTTTTATTCATTTTATTTCCTCCTAAAATGTACATTTGTACAAGTTTTTTTGATAGCTTTTAATATTCTATTTTTTTATAACTTTTCCACCACCTTTTTTATAATAATTTCAAATTAAAAACTAATATATTGATATGTCTTTCACTAAGTTTTTATAATCAGTTATTGTAAATTTTCCATCCATACCACTAATCATTAGTGGTATTGTAAATTTTGTATCGCCAAATTCATATTCTACACCAACTCTTGGAAACACTTCTGTACATTGTGTTTTTATTAATAGTGGTGTTCCTACTGCTTCTAATAATAATTCTTCAGAATATAGTTCTCCATTTTCTGATACATTATATTTCCAAATTCTTAATGTGGCATCTAAACTTTTTGGAATGACTATAAATTGATATTCATCTCCTTCTACAACAGTTGTTAAAGACTCATATTCAATATCAGAATTAAAGTATTTTTCTTTAATTTGTGCTTCTTTTCCCTTTTCTATATATCCTATTGCAATACATTCATTATTTTTAAAATTAACTTTTGTTGATAAGTTATCTAAAAATATTCCTTTAAAGAAATTTGCTGTTCTTTCTGTTGGACTTGATGCAATTCCTGTTTCTGCATCAAGAGTGTATTCTGCCACTAATTCTGTATTATGATATATTGTTACATATATTATATTTGGTCCTACTTCTGTACAAGTTACGTTGTCTGGTTTATAGCCATAATGCTCTTTATAGAAAAGAGCTATTACTTTTCTCCATTCTTCTAAACTAATATTCTTAATGTCTTTTGGTATTTGATTTTCAACATTCTCAGAATTGTTTTCATTCTTTTTTGTCATATTACTATTTGCATTATTGTCTTTATAAATTATTTTAGTATAGATAAAATATCCACTTATCATTAATACTGCTGTTAAAACTGCTGTAATTGCAATTGTTATAACTATTTTTTTCAAGAGAGACCTCCTTTATAAAATTTAATATTCCTCTTTATACATTTTCCTATTATTAATATAATATAAGAAAT
>ERZ779869.2958-NODE-2958-length-13523-cov-30.382908_pt1 | contig 13523 bp, 16 predicted proteins | sample MGYA00511557_ERZ779869 | MGnify/ENA primary metagenome ERZ779869 (study PRJEB29588, sample SAMEA2154620) | human gut metagenome | biome: human gut; feature: human-associated habitat; material: faeces | place: Denmark | collected 2008/2010 ...
CGCAGTTCTTGCCGTGAAATGGCAACACAAAAACGCCGCACACATGGGGCGGCTGTTGGTTAGTAAATGTTTGCAAGCTTAACTATTTCATACACTACATTTTTAATATTCATGTTCTCATAGTATACATTGCCTAACTGGTAATTATCTATAAAAGTTTTAAACGCCCTTGACGTTTTCAAGCTGTGTATTAGCATTGTGTTTGGTGTGTGGTCTGTTTTGGTTAGGGCATATGTGCGTGTGTAATTTTCATCATAATCATTAGAAACAAATATTTTACCTTCATTCATATTTATCCACACGCCATATGTATTTTCTTTATACACGAATTTAAAGAAAAATTCACAGTTTCCGGACTTCTTTTCAATGAATGTTTTGTTATCCCTTAAAAATTCATTTTCAATGGCATAGTTACCATACTCTGTGTCGCTTATTAGTTTACCAAAACGGGTTTGTTTTTTCATATCAATAAAATCCCTGTTTTGTACTAACTCAATTAATATATCATTTTTGCACATTATTGTTTTATCATACGGTAGTTTAATGTTGAAATATAGAAAATAAGGGTTAGTTATTGTTATTGCATTAGACAAGAAAAATACTTTGCAGTTATCACGGGTACGGGCAATAGTTTCATAACATTCAAGAAAGTTGGTTACTTCGTCCGGCAAATAGTGGTGCGTTCCTTTGTCTAATATAAATTCATCAAATATAATCGTTGTTACAAGTGGGAAAGCGGTTGACTTTTCAATTTTCGCCGTGCTTAATGGCATAGCTGTGCCGCACTCTTTACCGTTTATCAAAAATGTTTTACCGCTTACTTTAAATTCAACGTCCGGAAACTCTGGTTTTATATCATCAAAAAATTTTTTTATTTTCTTCAATTCGTCTTTAAAGCGGCGTATATATACAAATTGTTCGCCGTACTTTAAAAATCTGTTTATCACATATTTTTTACTGCCGTAGGTTTTACCTGCCCCACGGTTACCCACTATAAAATTAAAAAGTGCGTTATACGATAAACTTTTATTAATATCCCAATACATAAAATACCACCTTTCAAAATGTTCCACGTGGAACAAAAACAAAGGACTTTAAACAGTTTGCAAACAACCCACCACGGCAAAATATTTTTGTTAGGTTCTCCACCTTGGTACAACAAAAATATCATTTACAATTAAACCATTTAAGCCCTTTATATTATTATATCACTTTTCTTTTTCATTGTCAACACTTTTTTTTCCCGTTCATTGAAAATTCAATGGGTATTAAAATTATACCGCCCTGTACAGTTTTCGGTGTTAACTTTCCTATGTATTTAGTACCCTGTTTAAAATTTTCCCATGTAACATATTTGTAACAATTATCCGGCATACCCGCACAAGTTATTTTCAAATCTGTAATAAAATCCCCATAACCATTTTTTATTAAATGCCCGTTATCTGTATATATTTCATCTTCAATATATCTTTTTGCCTGTAAAAATCTTGCTCTTTCAAAACTACTTTCATGTTTCCACTTTCCCAGTTCCCTACTATCTATATCAATGCAAGTTGGATAGTCAAAACCGCTTAAATGTATACTATCTGTATCACTGTATAAATATCGGCTGTGTCCTGTCTGTTGTATACTTTCTTCATGTATTTTTTGGCTTGCAGTTATTGTTGTATAACGTGCCCATGCTGTGATGAAAGTACCAACAGGAATATAAATTGGGTTTCGTATTGCTTTATTTGTTGTTTTTATTTTTCCGTTTTCGTCCCGTATCGGGTTTCCGTTTTCGTCACACAATTCATATTCAATATCACTATATTTTACAATGTTTTCATTTTCATCAAAATATGGGTACTTACTTCCCATAAAGGGATTTAAAGCAAATTTTCCATACAAATTATTTAATACAAGTTTCGTTATTGTTCTTTTTCCTTTATTGCCCTGCTTATCTGCGGCTATCTTCTTTTCATTCCATTTTTTTACCCAGTTGCAAAACAATGTTGTTGAGGATTTAAACATATAACCGCCCAACCATTCCACATTAAAAATATCATAGTGTTTCAGAAACAGTTCAAGGTCAACACTTGTTAAGCATAATTCTGTTAGTTCATCAACCCCAGTTTTACTATTAACACTACTTTCTAAATATGTTGTAGAATTAAAGAACGGGTTATTTTTTAATTGAATTGTTGGTAAATGGTTAGGCTTTAATTTGAAGAAACAACGCAAATTTTGTACATATAGGGGATATTGTTTATTAGTTTCATACTTTCCGGAAAATTCAAGGGGTACGCCATAGGGTAAAGGGCGGTATGCCATAACTGAGGGGTAAAGGCTGTTAACATCAAATACAATACCTTTTCCAATGTCTTTTCCTTGATTTTCGGGGTTAGCAAAAGTATAACCGCCTTTATAACTCATTCTAATTTTACTATCTGTTTCAATATCCAATACAGGGAAAAATCTTTCAAAATCTTTTCCCATATCTTTTTTATAATCTGCTAATGCACAACTTCCAATCGTCATTTTATCGAAACCGTCTGTAATCATTTCATATAATGCCATTGCTATTATTTGCACATCATTTTTTAAATAGTCCCATTCTTCCGCAGTTACGGGGCAGGGGTTATTGTGTCGGTCATAATCAATACAGCCTTTTTTAATCGGTAAGTCAAAAGCCTTTGCAACCGCTGAAACAGGCATATTTAATAATTTTAGGCTATCTAAAATAGTTATTTTGTCTGTGTGCTTTCCCTTTTTACTAAAATAAATATCAGTACCATAAAACTTTCCATCATCTGATATTATTGTTGTAAAGTCTTTATAACTACATAACTTTTTATCCTTTTGCCATGTGTACCCATTTGTCAACAGGTAATCTAATATATAGCTATCATCAAATTTCAGATTATGAAAATATAGTGTAGGGTTTCCTATCCCCCGGCAAGTGTTGAAAAAATCGTCTAAATTTTCCCCCATTAGCACATTATTAGGGTTTCCCACTTCACACAACCCCCACGCCCATACACGGGCAGGGGCAATTGTTGTTGTTTCAAAATCGGCTGTAAATATCTTTTTCATTCTGCTAACCCTTGTAAAAGTGTAATTGTCCTGTTAACTCTTTCTTTTTCCGGTATGTTTCTGTCATAATGAAAATTAGGTGTAACTTCTTCCAATCCCTCATAATACAAAGAAATTAGTTTTTCACCGCCCACTTTATCGCACAATTCGCCCAGCTTTTGGGCGGTTGCGGTATCGTATACGCTGTAAAACGTTTCTTTTAATGTTGCTAAATAGGCATTACTTTCAATCTCATATCTACTATCACTTATTTTCTTTTCAACGTAATCTGCAAACTTTTTAAAGCCGCCTTTTTCTGACTTGTTAAAATCAAATTGTATTGGTTTCGCTTTTTGTTCCTGTACCATACGCCTAACAGTTACAGCTTTTTTTCCGTCAATATATACGGGCATTTCATCAATTTTCTTTTGTTCAGCTCTCCTCTGTGCATTAAGGCGGCGGACGTTCTTTTTAGCCTGTTCAATTTCAAAAAGCGTTGCCCGTTCGCCCTTTTCATTGGTTACAACTTTCTCCATTCCCCTTTGCGAAAATGTTGCAAGTTTGTCAAGTGTGCGTTTCAAATCTTTTCGGCTAACAATATCTTTTTTGAAATCCCTAACCTTTACTTTTTCCGGTAATACGTCCTTCAACTCGGGATTCTTTTTAAGTTGATATTCAAGTTTTGTATTAAAATTTTTCGCTAATCGTGCAAGTTCTTTTTTGTCGCTTTCTCTCCACCGAATTTTATTATATTTTGACATGGATAATTTTCACCGTCCTTAAATATTAAAAATCCCCGTTGTTCAATCTGTCTATATAACACACAATCAGCTAATATATTAAACTCAACATAATAATTAAACCTGTTTGATAAGCTTTCGTTAAGTCGGTTTCTGTTTTCGCCCTGTTTAGTCTTAAATGTGTCTAAATGATACTTTGAAGAAAAAACAAAGGTCAATCCTGTATCGGCTGTATAACGATACGGGGAAATATTCAGATTATATTCAACACCGCCCCTTGTCATGCGTTTCACCTCTTTCCGGAATGTTCCACGTGGAACATTTAATATAAAAATAAGGGCGGCAACCGCCGCCCCATGTTTTAAACCGTTGTCACATTCAGCGTTAACATTTTTCTTTCGCCCTTTGTAATCTGCTTTACTGTAAGGGGTACAGGTTTCGCCCAGTTGTGCGGCTCGCCGTATACGCCGAAAAGCTTTTTAATCGCAGAAAATACGCCGATTGAAACGCACTGATAACCCTGCTTTTTATCGTCAATCAGAACAATACGGGGGCAAGGTTTAACTTCTCCAGTCTGTTCATTGGTACAGTTGACAACCTCAACAAAAATATCCTTTACGTTGATAGTCTGATTAATGCAGTCCCCCAGTCTGAAAGCCGGATTATTCATTGCGTTGTACAGAATTGCTTTATCCTCTGCGGATTCTGCAACCATTGAGCAATACTGTGTGGTGCGACTTGTAAGGTCAACAATAAAATTTGTGTCCCCGTCCATTGTTTCCGGTGCGGTTTCGCCTGTAGTAACAAGTGAAAATTCCTGTGCCTGTTCCTGTGCCTGTGCCTTTTCGTTCTTATTCATTTTTTAAATACTCCTTTATCATTCATTTATTTTGGTTGCGTGTTCAAGAAATTTTTCCCCCGTCATTGTGTACTTTTCAACATTTTCCACAATGTTTTGAACAAGAATAATTTCTTTTCTGTCAAAACCCATTGCATTTTTAACAATGTTGACAGCGTTTTTTTCGGTTACGGTTTCATAGGTTTCCATAGCTTTCAGCGGCTGATTTACTATCTTTCCGTCAACCTTTGCAATGCGTACAGCGTGAATTGTGTACTTTTTAAACTCTTTTGAAATACTTCTCATTTTTCGTTTACCTCTTAAAGTGTTAAATCTGGGGTATTAACATCTGCGTAATCAAAACCAGTTGAAATAACCTGTTCATAGTTATTATTATAACCCCAAATTAAAAACTGCGTACAAGCCATTTTAACACACACTAAATGCGTTATATTTTTGTCATTATCTTCAACCCACATTGTTACCCTGTCCGGTGACTGTTTGATTAAAGAAAAGTTAACAATTGTTAAACCCAGTTTATCAATGTAATTCTTCAAAACTGAATAAGCGGTGTAGAATGTATTCATTTCATTTACTCCTTAAATTTTACCGATACATGAAAGCCGCCAAAGGTTAACCCTGTTTCATTGCTTTCAATGCACTTTGTAAAGCTGATACTTTCAATGTTAGCAGTACTTGAAATAGTTTGAACTGTATTAAGTACTTCATTGTATGCCGCTGAATAATTGCGGTTAGTTGTGTAACCATTCAGCATATGCACACCGATTTCCGGAAAGTACCTTGCATTAACTACAATCAATATTATCACCCCTTTCAAAATGTTCCACATGGAACATTTTATTTCTGTTTCGCATTAAAACAGAAAAACTTGTTAAACAGCAAAAGACTTTTTGAATAAACTCAATTATTTTATTTACCCTGTCGGGTATGGTGTGCGGTTGTATTTTTCAACCATTTTAACCCCGAACTTTTCAGCCGATTTTCTATATTTGAATGTTTTTCTAATCAGCTTGTCGTTTTCGCCCATGCTGTAACAACGTATTCCATTATTTTTCCTCCGTGGTGTCTGTTTGTGTTTACCTTACATATACTATTATAAACGATAATGACAAAAATGTCAACACTTTTCCGCATTTTTTTACAGTTTTTCGCCGTAAAAGTAACGTCGTTTCGGTGCAAAAATTTGTACAAAATGCACAATAAAATATTGACTAAATAAGGATAATATGCTATAGTTATAAAGGTAAATATAAAGGCGGTGAAAAAACATGAAGAAACTACTGGACAAAGTATTGAACATTCGGGGCATAATGGCGTTTATCTTAACGGTAACTTTTGCAGTACTTGCAATTTTACGCATTGTTACCCCGTCTGAATTTATGACAATTTTTACTGCGGTTATTGTTTACTTTTTTGTAGACACAAAAAACAACGGGAAAGGAAGTAAGAAAAATGAATAGTCCTTACATGGGTAACTTTAAAGTTACGCAGGAATACAAAGGGGCAACGCATGACGGACTGGACCTTGTCGGACAGGACAGCAAAAATATACATAGTACAGTAAACGGCGTTGTTGAATTTGCAGGGTGGGAAAATCCGGCTAATCATTCGCAGGGTTTTGGGCAGTATGTTAAAATTGTGGATAGTGCCACGGGGTACGGTTTTTATTTTGGACACCTGTCAAGTATCAAAGTTAAAGCAGGGGACAAAGTGAAAATAACTGACGTTATCGGCGTTGAGGGCTCGACAGGCAACAGCACGGGGTCTCACTGTCATTATTGCATACGCAAAAACGGCAAAGGAACTCACATTGACGTTTCGGAATTTTCCGGAATCCCGAACAAAATCGGGGTTTATAATGACGGGTACACGGGCGGCAACGCAGGGACAACGACTGGGAAAAAAGTCGAATTGAAAATTGACGGGAAAACCGTCTACACGGGAACAATCTAAAATGTTCCGCGTGGAACATTTTCAGAATTGTTCCACGTGGAACAATTGAAAAGGAATGAAAACACAATGACACGTGAAGAATTTAACAGCAAAGCAAGCGAACTACTTGCAAACGTTGCAGACACGGGGAAAGTATCTGAAATACTTGACGAACTGCGAACAGGTTTTAATGAAGAAATCACCAAAGGCGAAACAGCCGCCGCCGCTGTTACAGACTTAACCGCCAAAAACGAAAACTTGCAGGCGGCTAACATGGCGTTATTCCTCAAAACAGGCAAAACAGCCGCAACAGGCGAAAACGAGGAAGAAACCGCAGAAGAAGAAAATAAACTGGAGTATGCCGATTTATTTGACGAAAAGGGGGAGCTTAAATAATGGCAACAACTGAAACAATGATTAATGTGTTGAACACAATCAGAGCAAACGCAAGTCCTACATATCAGGAAAGAGTGCCGCAGGCAACACAGGACAATATAACAGCGGTGGGAAATCCCCTGCTTGAATATAATGCAACCATGAACGAATTTTTAACAAGCCTTGTTAACAGAATAGGACTTGTTATTGTTCGCAACAAAGAACTTAACAATCCGCTTGCAATTCTGAAACAGGGTGAAATGCCACTGGGTAAGGATATTGAAGAAATTTGGACAAATCCGGCAAAGGCTGAAACTTTCAATCCACAGTCAACAGACCTCTTGCAAAGAAAACTGCCGGACACAAAAACCATTTTCCACAGGCTTAACAGGCAGGACAAATACACCGTATCTATCAGTAACCCACAACTGCGACAGGCTTTCACAAGTTGGGAGGGTTTAGACAGTCTGCTTAACAGCATTGTTACAAGTCTTTACAGTGGTAACTATCTTGACGAATTTATTTTGTGTAAAAATACCCTTGCAAGTGCAATTGAAAACAACAAGTGCATAAAGCACACAATTTCAAACATTGTTGACGAATCCACTGCAAAGGCATTTATCACAACAGCAAGACTTTACCACAGAAATATTACTTTCCCGTCAAAAAATTACAATGCTTATTCTTTAAGCGGCGGTAACGGTGAGGTAACAACGTGGACACCTGCGAAAGATATCAGATTTATCATAAGGTCAGATATTGAAGCGTATACAGACGTTAATGTGCTTGCAAGTGCCTTTAATATGTCAAAAGCGGACTTTTTAGGTAGTACGCTTGTTGTTGACGATTTTGGAACAGCTAATAACTGCGTTGGTATGATGTTTGACAAATCATATACACAGATATATGATAATTATAGAGAAATGACGGAATTTTTCAACGGTGATACCCTTACATGGAATTACTACTATCATGTATGGCAGACTTACAGCGTTTCAACTCTCTGCAATGCTATCGCTTTTGTAACGGGGGAATAAACTATGTTTACCCCGTCTACAGCGGTGTATTTATGTAATACACCGCTGAAAAGTGATAACAAAAATCAAATATCATTCAACAGCCGTTCAGAACAATTTAGTTATTTTAATGGGTTAGCGGTTAGGCGTTTTTCAGATTTTACCTATCAGCGTAAAGATAACATTATTCGTGTGCCGATAAATGCAGAGGTGTTATTCAATGACGGTGTTAATTATGTTATGTATGATAACAAAAACTTTTCAACCCGTTGGATATATGCCTATATAACACAGATTGAATATATCAATCCTAATGTATCACACATACATATAAAGACAGATGTTTTTCAGACATGGTTTTTAGATTGCACTGTTTTACCGTCTTTCGTTGTTCGTGAAACCGTTATTAATGACGAACTTTTCAAACACACTTTACCGGAAAATTTGCCGACAGGTGAACAAATCACAGTCACAACAACAACTGTTGCTGATAATCTTAACGCACATAATGCCCAGGAATTTGACGAAAATTATTATTGCGTGATTATGACAAGTGACCCTGTAAAATGGCTATCAACAACAATTCCGGCGGTTGATAGTTTTGTAGGCGGCGTTGCCAATCCCTGTTATATGTATGCAACCAATCTATCAGATTTTTACGGGTTTATGAATAAGATAACCGAAAACGGACAGGTTAACGCCGTGGTTTGTTGTGTTGCTATTCCAAAATTTTTCGTCAATTTTCACAAACTGGACACAGGCGGCGGAACTGGGGGCGGCGGAACTGGGGGCGGCGGTGAAACTGGGGTTAATTATTTGGGCTCGCCGTATTCGGCAAGCTTTAATATAACCCAAACTTATAACCCCCCTAATCATTATGGTATTGATATGGTAGGTTTATCTGATAAAAATATTTATACGCCCGTTTCCGGTAGTGTTGTGGATAGCCGTTGGGAAAATGACAGTGACCATTCACAGGGGTACGGGCAATTGGTAAGAATACTTGACAGCGAAAGCGGCTTGTATTTTATTTTCGGTCATTTATCGGAAAGAAGTGTTTCACAGGGGGACACGGTAACCGCAGGGCAGAAAATAGGCGTTGAGGGCTCAACGGGCAATAGTACAGGCTCACACTTGCATTATCAAGTTTCAAGTGATTGGAATACCGGAAGTGTAAACCCTGCTAACTATGGCACATTCCAAAATATTGAGGGGGTGCAATAATGGCAATTGGTTATATAACAGATATCAATGCAGAATTTGCAAGGCTTCAAACAAAAGTAAACAAAAACTTGAAAACAATTGACGGGTACACCCCTAAAAATAACAAGTGCTTTTGTTATCCCTTTAATTACTTAACGCTTAACAACAACAGCGGCGTTAAGGTTATATTAAAATATGAGTTATTCAACAATCCACAAAGTACAACAGCAACTATAAAATATTATCCTGTTGTGGGAAACAATCCTGTTTTACTTTGTGTACCTGTTAACTACAAAGGACAGGAAAAAAATTTTGATAATTCAGTACAGTTTGCAAACTTTCCGCCGTTGCCGTGGTCTTATGATGTTTTCAAAAACTGGGCGGCATTAAATAGTAATTCTATTGCTATGAGTTTCGCACAAAAGGGGTTAAGTGTTGCAAGTGCGGCGGCAACTGGAAATTTAGGCGGCGTTATTGGCGGCGTAACTTCAACCGCCGCAGAACTTGCAAACATGGCAGACAGGCAACAACAGCCGGATGAAATGAAAGGAACGCCGCAGGGTAACGCCCTGTTATATTCCGGCGGTGCGGGGGTTTTTGCCCGTTGCGAATGTTGCAAAACGGAATACATTTCTAAAGTTGACGATTATTTTACACGGTACGGGTATTTGATAAATGAGGTTAAAAAGCCGCTTTTGCACAACCGAAAAAATTTTGATTATATACAGACAAGGGATATTGACATAACAGGGGCAATTCCCACTGATGATTTAGAGGAATTATGCAACATCTTTAACAATGGCGTTACAATTTGGCACAACCCTAATACTTTTGGTGATTATGGTGTGGACAATTCCCCGATTAATAGTTAATGTTCCACGTGGAACATTTTGAAAGGTGTGATAATTTGAAACATGATTACAGTCCAATGCTAAACCCTGTAAACAAAGGTTTTGACACAACAGCCGCCCTAAATAATGCAACTTATTTAGATTATTACAAGCGGTTACGCCTGTTAGCTTTGTCAATGTTTGAATGGGAAAACTTGCCGGACAGCATGAACGAACGCTTTCTTGAAAAAACATTGTATATGTATGGGTTAGCCTGTTTCTGTTATGACGATAATTTTGGTTGGCTTTCTCTGCGTTGCATACCGTCCGCAGAGTTAAACGTATATGAAGAAAGTTTGAAATATACAGCCTATTCCATTAATTACTCAAAAACATTTAACAGAAATGAAATTGTTTTAGTCCGGAATAACCTTGACCAGTTACCAACTGATATGACAATACAGCTTTTTGCCCGTAGGCTTTACGAGTGCGAAAGAACTATTGATGTTAATATTAAGGCACAAAAAACCCCCGTACTTGTCAAGTGTGGAGAAAAACAACGGTTAACGCTTAAAAACGTATATATGAATTATGACGGTAACGCCCCCGTTATTTTCGGGGATAAAGATTTGGACACAACAGGCTTTGAAGTCTTACAGACAAATGCCCCGTTTGTTGCTGACAAATTGGCAGAATATAAGCGTAATGTGTGGAGTGAAATGTTATCATTTTTAGGTGTTAACAATGTTGCAACCGAAAAGGCAGAAAGACTTGTAAGAGATGAAGTTAACGCAAATAATCAAATGGTACAGTTATCCGCCGAAACTATGTTGTTGACACGTCAACAGGCGGCAAAGGAATTAAATGTGTCCTATGGGTTTAATGTTAAGGTTAAGTTAAGAACATATGATGAATTGAAAGAACTGTTGAAACTGGAAAGCGAAACAGAGGAAGAAGAAACGGGGGCGGCAGATAGTGAGTAAATATACAACAGAATTAAGATATCTGATAGAAAATAATTTTGATATTGGGTTAAAAACTTACCCCATTTTTGACGAAAATTACAGGGAAGTTTTAAACACTAAAATTATCAATCATTATTTTTTCCGTGAAATAGGCATGGAAACCGCCGAACTTTTCAAACGTTATCTTAATACAACAATGTGTGAGATAATGCCCTATTATAATCAGCTTTACAAATCTGAATTATTGGAATTTAACCCGTTTTATAATGTTGACAAGACAATAACAGCAGATAAAAACAACAACAGCGTTTCCGATTTTATCGGGAATATCACAGGGAAAAACACGCAGACCGCAGACAGCGAAAACACGCAGACGAACAACGGCAAACAGCAAACCACAACCGCCGCAACTTCAACGGGCGAAAGTATAGGCAATTCAACAACCACAAATAAAAACAAAAATGTTTCAAGTGATACGCCGCAAGGTTTCTTATCAATCAATAGTATTGAGAATGAAACTTATGCAAGTGCGGCAGAAATGGGAAATGCTGAAAGCATAAACAATAGTAAGGCAACTTCAAACAATGCCGAAAACGGCACAACAGACCAAACAACCGCAGATGAAAGCAAAGCCAAAGGGACAACCAAAAGCAATGCAACAACTGCAACTGATACCGAAAATAAGACAACGTCCACAGACTTTGAAAATTATGTAAGTCACGTTATAGGAAAATCAGAGGGCGAAACTTATAGTGAAATGCTTATGAAGTTTCGGGAAACTTTCCTTAATATTGACATGATGATAATTGACGAGTTAAAGACTTGTTTTATGATGATATATTAAAAGGAGTGTGCAAACATGAAAGACCCGTTTAACAGTCAAGCACCGCACTTTTTAACGAAAGTAAAAACTTATTGTGCGAAAGTGTTGCCGCTTGTGTTTGACAATTCGCTTTCCTATTATGAATTTTTAGGAAAAGTATGCCATAAACTGAATGAGTGCATAGATGCACTTAATTCGCAGAATCTCAATATAATTGAGTTTACGCACATGGTACAGCTTGAAATTGAAAATTTTGAAAAGTACATTGACAACCGTATAACAGAATTTGAAAATGAACTGAAAAAAGCATGGGAAGAATACAAGGAAGAACTGAACAAAGCCTTTGCAGACTTCAAAAATGAAATGTTAGCGGCATGGGAAGAAGAAAAGGCAATTAATGAAAAATTCAGAACAGACCTTTTAAATGATTTTAACAGTTTTAAAACTGAAATAACCGCACAACAAGAACGTTTTGAAACACAGATTAAAGCGGACTTTAACACATACAAAGAAACCGTTAATGCAGAAATTGAACAGTTTGAACAGGCAACTAATGCTGACTTATCAGCTTTCAAGAACACAATGCAAACACAGCAAAACGAATTTGAAAACCACATGGTTGAACTGTTCAACAATTTCAAGACCACAGAAAAACAGGCAAGAACTGATTTTGAAAGCAACTTCCAACAGCTTTTTGAACAGTGGAAAATTGACACGCTTTATGCACTGAATGAAAATATTTCAGACTGGGAAACAGACACGCAAAACAGATTGACCGCTTATATTGATGAAAAAATTGGTGCATTTCAATCAGGGTTTAACGCCAAAGTTAACCAGTTAGAAATTGACCTGAACAAAGAAAGAGAAGACAGACGTCAACACGATGAAAGTCTGCAAACACAAATAAACCAGTTAACACCAGAGGGAGCAATAAAGGCTGATAGCCCCGATAGTAACGGCAATTCACAGCTTTACACAATAAATCCCGATACGCAGGAAAGAACTGATATTTTCCCAAAGGTTAACGATAGCGGCGGTGATTTACCCGAAAATGTAGTCACAGCAGGTGAAACGGATAATAGGAGTATAAGAAAATTGTCGGTTAACGGTGAAGATTTTCTTCCTAAAGGTGAAATAACCCCTGTTTATTTAATGCCTAATAGCAACGACAATGAAAGCTACCTGCAGCCAATAGGCGGCGGCAGGGGTGTAATGCTACACAAATTAATTTCAAGAGATAATAAAGTCATTGTTAAACTTAAAGGAGTAACAGACCTTGGAAGCGGTTTTATTTCAATTCCTAAATCTAATTTAGGCTATTCCGATACAAGCACAATTAATGCTGCAGATGTATTGTTAACATTACAAATTGATTTTTCATTATACACAGACGAGGACAATAACAACATTATTGCAGAAACCGGATTACGTTTTAATTTGTATTGGGCAAGGTGGGACGGTGACAATTGGAAATGCGGTGTAATGGCTACGGGCTTTTATGACACTGAGGGTTTAGTCGCTGTTACAAGGTCAAGACTTATAACAAAAGTTAATTTTATTAATTACGGTTAACCAACAGCCGCCCCATGTGGGCGGCGTTTTTGTGTTGCCATTTCACGGCAAGAACTGCGGCGGCGTTTCACGGTACAAAGTGCGGCGGCAATTCACGCCAAGAACTGCGGCGGCGTTTGGGGGAAATTTTTGGGGCGGCATGGGGGGGACACTA
>ERZ779869.2959-NODE-2959-length-13523-cov-5.560143_pt1 | contig 13523 bp, 13 predicted proteins | sample MGYA00511557_ERZ779869 | MGnify/ENA primary metagenome ERZ779869 (study PRJEB29588, sample SAMEA2154620) | human gut metagenome | biome: human gut; feature: human-associated habitat; material: faeces | place: Denmark | collected 2008/2010 ...
TATCCCGATTCTTGTTATGATTCTTCTGGTTGGTATTCTACAAATTGTGCTTTCCTGTGTTTTAAGCAGTAATCTGAAAAAGGAAACGCTGGTTGAAAGAATAAGGTATCAGGGATAGTAGATTCTATAAAAAGCAAGCTGCCGCTCAAGATGGGCGGCAGCTTACCTTTATAGTGATTCAAACATAAAAGTCAAATTTTGCGAGGACCCGCCATCGCCTCAACCTTGTCTGTTCTTCCTACAAAGAACAGGTCAACGGCTATTTTTAGCCCTAACTGATGGCCTGCCTCCCATATCCCGCAGATGATGGTTTGACATGACCGTGTAATCTCTGGTCTTTTCAATGCGAAAAACTGCCATCTCCGATACCTCCTTTCTGTGAAGATAAAAAGTGTTGATTGTGGGTGTTTTATCTGTTTGTATGCCTCCGCAGCCTACCGCATGGGAAAACACTCACACCCGCTTCGGAACGCAGACCACAGCAGATAAAGCAGTGGCTTTTCCACCTTAGTCCCAACGCTTTTGTTAGGGTTACTTGGGTATAGAAAAAGGCGACTGTTTTTCAACAATCGCCTTGAATTTGAGGGCTGAATATGAAGTTACAAGCAAGAAATTTTGTTGTCTGAAAGTCAAAAACCGTTGATATTACTGTGTTTTTCAAAAAGTTCTGTATCACCATTCGGACCATATTTTGCAAATCCCGCAGTCATTGAGATTGCGGGATTTTTCTTGTTTTTCAATGTTTTTCGGGCTTTTTCCCGCTTTCAAATGTGATACTTCCATGTCAATCCTGATAGCTTCAAATCACATTTTAACATGCGATTTTACGAACGCTTTTCCACTTTTCCGTCTGGCTCCTCACCCGAGCAAAATTTCACCATCTTCTGCGCCGCCGAGCCGCCATTCCCGTGAACATATACAACTATTCTTTTCATATTGATCTCCTTATACATTCCCATTGACGATCCTTGCGTAGGTATCCTCCGGAATCATCGGGGAAGCTATCTCGGCCAGCAGTGCCGGGTCTATCTCCCCTGTTTCCGCAAACTGCCGCCCAGCCTTTTTCACCCGCTCCAGCCGCGGAACAGTCACTGCCGCGGCCTCCGGTGCGCTGAGCATCGGGCTTTCCGGCACAGTCAGGATCGTATGATTATTGGGAAACATCAGCTCAAACTGACGTACTGCCGGTTCAAAATTGCGGCGGCTGTTCGGAAATCCGCAGCCGCAAATCATCAGATATCTGAGATGCGAATAATCCCGCTGCCCGACGTGGACATAGCGTCCGTTCATCTCTGCCATCGCCATGGATGAGAGCGGCAGAGTACGCTCGATGATGTTTTTTTAACATCGCAGGCATCCCGTAGCAATAGAGTGGGAAGCTGAACAGCAGCAGGTCACTTGCGAGCATCTGCTCCAGAATCTCGCGCATATCGTCGTCGATAGCACAGCGCCCGCCGTTATATTTGCAGGCAAAGCAGCCGCGACAGAACTCGATATGCATGTCAGCAACGTTGATGCTCTGCACCTCCTGCGGCGCGGCCTCGTTCATGCCGCCTAGAAATGCGCGCGTGATGTGCATCGTGTCACTGCGTTCCTTCTTTGGGCTGCCGTTAAAGACAAGAATTTTCATCCGTTAGCCACCCCATTCGCGGTTATTTCAGCTTCTTCCCCATTTCGAAGCACACCTCGTGCCGCTCCGGATCGTCATTCGAGTAGGCGTACAGGTCAAAACCGATCATCTCGAAGCCGTTCTTCCGGTAAAGCGCGATCGCGTTCTCGTTGCAGGACTGCGTTTCGAGGACGATCATCCGCGCTCCGGAGGATGCCGCTGCGGCCTGGATTGCGTCCAGCAGTTTCGTTCCGACGCCGCTGCCGCGCTTTGCGTTTTCGAACACACAGATATTGCTTATCCGAAATCGGTTGTTCCAGCTCTCCGGCGAGCCTTCAACATAGCCAATCAGCTCCTCGCCATCAAACGCCCCGAACGCTAATCGGCTCCTCCAGCCACTCGCCGAAGAACACAGCGTCAAACGACCGTTCCTCGGTTTTACCGAAGGGCGTGTACTTCACGCAGAAGCCGCCTTCGCTAGCGCAGATGTCATAATAGCCCCGCGTCTGATAGCGCGCGGTGAACTTCCTTCCGGCGTATTCTTCTCTTTCCAAGCGCTTGATCTCCATAGTTTCTCCCCCTCAAGTTCAGTCGGCCTAAAACATATTATTTGATATATATCATATAATTTATTATACCCTGTGCGGTGTTCGTTGTCAACGGCGCGACGCGCCGTGGCGTGCCTTAAAGAATATAAAAATGCGGGGCAAATTTTGACCCGCAACAATATTATTGTACAAAAGTCCTGCTCCATTGTCAACAATGTCAAAGCCGCCGCGGCTAAAATTGCAGTTTTTCATACACGTGCACAAAAACGCGTCTCAAAAATCATGGATTCTGCGAATTGAAAAACGGCGTCCCGTTTGCTATATTAGCATCAGAAAGGGTGAGTCCGATGTACAAATAAGACACCCGACACAGGAAGTGATTCGGGTTTGGCGCTGCAAGATCAAAATACGCAGGAGGACAGAAGCACATAAGTCCGCCCCACTTAGAGGCAAGAAAAATAAATATCTGTGCTTGGTAAATGTGTCCCGTTGACATGCGGCGCTACATTCTAACGAAAGTGAGGTAACCAGGATGTTAGATACTAAGAATTCACAGAGATAACCCCTGACTGGTTGGAAGGCACGAGCCGCAGTCAGGGGTTATCTCTATTTTATGCAAAAATTCACGCCGCCGAAAAAGCCGCCCCATGCCTGCCGGCATGAGGCGATATTTTTATCATTTTAATCAATAGAAAGTCGCAACATCCTGCGCTGGAGCTTCGCAGTTCTCGTGGCTGATGTAGGTCAGGACGGGGCCCTTGCGGCTGTACGCGCGGTGGAACTTGAAGTTCACCTTAGCGGTCAAAATGATCCAGGAGTCGTCCGTCACAGTCTCGGCCTTGTCCCACTGGCACACCAGCGCCGCGAACTGTATATCCTCGACGCAGCAGGTCATGACATGGCGGCCCACGATGAAGCAGCCCGCTGGGATCTTCTTGCGCTTGAGCGCGCGGCACTTGAAGCGCACGGTCTTGCCCTCGTACTTTTTCGGCTCCTCGGACAGGTCGCGATACCACACAGCGTAGTCATCGTCACCGATCTCGACGACGGGCGCGGTCAAGTCAAACGGCAGCGGATCCTCAATGTCGTCATACTCGACCTTGCCTCCGGCATATTCGTAGGCGATGTCACTCCGGCGGGACGCGCCGCGGACTATCTTATGGAACTCCATCTTGTCCATGTTGGGCTTGAAGCGGTTGAACACGACCAGCTCGCAGCTCTTGAGCTTATCATACACCAGCTGGCGCATGTTATTATTATAGGTAAGGAAGGTGCCTGCGTCGGCAAACATGAACTCCTGATACACCATCCAGCTCTCAGGCATCGCCGAATAGAGCACGTCCAGCATCCACATACCGTTGTACTCCACGACCACGCGCTCAGCCCGCGAATCGCGGAGCCACTTTTCAAGGTTTTCCGCCGTCAGCTCGCTCTGATCTTCGATGACATGGATGTATACGCTCTTGTCGGCGAACTGATCAGGGGCGTATTCCTCCTCGCCTTCCTCGCAGACGAGAAGCATCGTGCGCTCGCCGTTGCAGAAGCGCTTGTCCTCCAGCGTTTCCTGTATGAATTTTGTCTTGCCGGATTCCAGAAAGCCCGTAAAGAGATACACGGGAACGTCTTTTCTATCACTCAATGTTCAAACAGCTCCTTCAATGCCTGCTCGTTAAGTTTGGAACCTATCACGCAGAAGCGGCCGGTGACTGCAGCGCCGCCGCGGCGGATATCGACCTCGCCGGGGACGTAGTCGAAGTAGAGCCAATCGCCGTCCTCAGCATCGACAATGCCCTTCGCGCGGAGAATAACGCCGTACTTGGCCTCGTCCTCAAGTGCGGAGAGGATGCCGCGCAGCGCGGACTCGGTGAACTTACGCGGGGTTTCCATGCCCCAGCTCGTGAACACCTCGTCTGCGTGATGATGATGGTGATGCTCATGGTCATGGTCATGCTCGTGATCATGGCAGCCGCAGGTGCAGTGCTCGTCATGCTCGTGATCATGCTCTTCGTGGTCATGGTCATGATGATGTTCATGCTCGTCATCGTCGTGATCATGATCGTGGCAGCCGCAGGTGCAGTGCTCATCGTGTTCATCATGGTCATGATGATGGTGCTCATGGTCATGCTCATGCTCGTGGTGGTGCTCATGCTCCATGTGCTCCAGCTCTTCGTGCAGAGCGTTGTGCTCCATCGACTCGACTATCTGCTCGCCGCTGAGCTTGTCCCACGGCGTGCTGATGAGTCCGGCCTTGGCATTGAGCTGCTTGAGAAGCTCGGTCGCGGCAAGGATCTTTTCCGCGCTCGCAGTGTCGGTGCGGCTCATGACGATGAGGTCGGCGTTCTCTACCTGATCGTTGAAGAACTCGCCGAAGTTGCGCATGTACATGCGGCACTTGCCCGCATCGACGACAGTGACCTTTGCGCCGATGTGTGCACCCTCGACCTGCTCCACGGCATGCGCCACGTCGCTGAGCTTGCCGACGCCGGACGGCTCGATGATGATACGATCCGGTGCGTACTCCTCCATGACCTTCTTGAGCGCCTTCGTAAAGTCGCCGACCAGCGTGCAGCAGATGCAGCCGGAATTCATTTCGGTTATCTGAACGCCGGCGTCCTTCAGGAAACCGCCGTCAATTGCGATCTCGCCGAATTCGTTCTCGATAAGAACGAGCTTTTCGTTTTTGTAGCCCTCAGCTATCAGCTTGCGGATGAGCGTAGTTTTGCCCGCGCCGAGAAAACCTGAGAATATATCAATCTTTGTCATTGCAGATGCCTCCACATATTATTTTTCTAAAAATGTATTATATCACACTTTGTCAATGCCTACAAATATAATATCATACCCAGCCGCATAAAATTATTTTCAAAGACTTCCGAAACGCGTGAAAAAACTCTTGACATTTGGCCGCATGTCTGATAATATACATCTTGCCCATGGGGGTATAGCTCAGCTGGGAGAGCGCTTGAATGGCATTCAAGAGGTCAGCGGTTCGATCCCGCTTATCTCCACCATCAACAGACCGCAAGGCCAACGCCTTGCGGTTTTGTTATATCCAAGTCCGGTTACATCCCATCCCCAAAAGAAGCAGGTGAATTTACAGTTCACCTGCTTCTTTTGCTTAATGAGATTTTTCTTGATTCGCATTTGCGCGTTGCATCAGCATAATTAAATACCATGGACATACACCGCACCGTGTTCCTGGAGGTCAGCAGGAACATGAACCGCAGCAACTATGCCTTGCTTGCGGCATTGTATCTCCTGACCGCAGACAGCAGGCTTTGGAATCAGGTCAAGGATTGTGTCCAGCACCGACAAATGCCGCCAGGAAACTCCCACGCTCAAGGAGATTGCTCCGGAACATTTTGTGGCATGCCATTGTGTAAAATAAATACGTTTTATAAAAAAAGAACATTCTCAAAGAGAGAATGTTCTTTTTTGGGCTTAGAACGATTCGATGATTTCTTTTGTCATGGATTTGACCACTGCCATAGCAAGCTGAACGGTAGCCTCAAAATCATAGTAAGAACTGATGCCGTAATGGGTATGAATATAACGGACGGGAACACCTACCACGATTACCGGAATACCATCCATGGAAGTATTGATAATAGCACCATTATTTCCGCCGCCTTCCCGAACGGAGGACTGGATGGCCAGATGATTTTTCTCAGCCAGATCCAGGGTATAGCGCTGGTATCTGGGGGAGCAGATCACGGATCTGTCCAGAAAACGAATCATGGGGCCTTTCTTCAGTGCAGTCTGAATGGCATAGGGCTCGGTGAAGGTGTCATCAGCCGGGCATCCTTCAAAACAAAGGGCAATCTGCGGTTTCACTTTATTGACTGCCACGTGGACACCTCGTTCTCCCACTTCTTCCTGGGAAGAGAGAACACCTACCAGATCCACGTTCAGCTGCTCATTGGCCAAACGACGCATGGTTTCCAGAAGGGCAGCACAGCCGATACGACAGTCAAAGCCTTTTCCAATCATGATATCGTGTGCTTCATCATATTCGAATTTGACATCGGAGATGATGGGTTCACCGATACGGATGCCAAAGTTTTCAATGGCATCTTGATCACTTACTGCGCCGATATCAATCACCAGATTCTGAATCGAAATATTGTTCCCGCCGTTACGCTCCGCAGCGGACATAAAATGAGGCGGTTTTGCTGCGATCACACCGGGAATATAGGCACCGTCGCGGTTTCTTACCAGAACCTTGGAGGAGGGCAGAGAATTGGTATTCCAGCCACCTAATTCTACAAAACGAAGGGTTCCGTTTGGTTTGATGGAATGAACCATAAAGCCCACTTCATCGCTGTGGGCATCCAGCATGAACACAGGCTTGTCTCCTGTGTTGGTGTTGCGGTACATATAAAGGTTTCTTAAGCAGTCTTCCTCCACACGGGCAATATCTTCCACATATTTCCGGGCAGTATTTACTGCCTCATCTTCAAATCCGGAAGGCCCGATGGCATCGGACAGCTCCTGAATCATTTTCAGGGTTTCAGGGTTTTTATTCATGGGTAAACACAACCTTTTCCTATTATTTCCTATTATTATATAGATTGTTTGGTGCCGAATCTTACTCGGCAGGATGAGGCAGATCAATTTTCTCGTATTCCTCTATGAAGTCTGCAATGTAGTCTGCCATGGTCTGGAGCATTTCTTTTCCCCATTCCTCAGTGGCCAGATGAGGCTCATCGGTGCCGTACCAGCCATTTTTGGTGTAGTTCCTGTATTCCCGGGGAAATACCACGGTGGCACCTTTGAAGTTTACAGAACCCCAGCCTGTGGTGGGCATATTTTCTGATACATCATTTACCAGATCCATAGGCTCATGGATATAATCCATATCCACCAGAGAAGGATCAACACCCATAATGCCGGCAGTCTCTTCGGCACCGCCGTGGCCGCCCTTCCACTCAGGGCGAAGTTCTCCGGCCATGAGCCACCAGTTTAAGCAAGCAAGCCAGGCTCCTTTTTTGTGAAGCTCCATGCCCACCTGCTCAATAGCCTTGCAGTTGCCGCCGTGACCATTGAGAATAATGAATTTGCGGAAGCCGTAACGATACAGACAATCACACACCTTGGTAAGGAGCATGATCAGTCCATCGGTGCCGATGGTAATGGTGCCCGGGCAGCCATAGATGGTATTGGTGGCGCCGTAGGGAATGGTGGGAGCAATCATCACGTCACATTTCTCTTCCAGAAGCTCGGCGATGCGGTCCGGGATCAGGGTGTCAGTTCCCAGGGGCATATGTTTTCCGTGGTTTTCCGTACAGCCCACACAGATCATTACAGTTTGTTTTTTCTGTAAGTATTCTTCTACTTTTTTCCGGTAATGTTTGCTAAACGCATACTATAACCTCCTAGTTTTTATCTGGACAGAATCCATAACACTGAGTATAAGTCCAAAAAAAAGGAATGTCAATACAGCATGGTCATCGGCAAGGAGATGTAGCCAAGCACTCTATGCGCGACATTCCATGTGTCCTCATCCCGCACAGTCCAAGGGAGTCTGAGGCCGGTATGCCGATTGTACGGCAGTCTGGGCGATATGAAGCCGCCGAACAGCATGATGCCGCACATGATTACGGCGGCGAGCAGTCTCTCCCCGTCCTCGGATAATGCGGCCAACGCCGTTTTATCCAGTGCCGCGACAGTCAGAACAAGCAGCAGCACGACGGCATCAAATATTGTTGCAGCTCTCAGGGCACCGATTCCGGCTTTGTCTGCCGCCGCACCGGTGAACAGCGTCAGATTCCGGTACAGTATCGCCAGCATGGTAAGCATACATGCGCCCGCCAGCAGCAGCGACAGCAGTTCGATTTTTACCGTCAGCGCGGCGATCAAAGTTCCAAACGACAGCAGCAGAATAACCCCGCGCTTTTTATCCAGCTCGGCACGAAGCTTCTCCTTCTGAATTTTGGCCGCAAGCTCCTTATTCAGCCTCGCAAGTTCTCCGGCCATGTCCTGAACGCCGCTCTCCGACTCCATCCCCAGCAGTTGACTCACTGGGACATCAAGCAGCTCCGCGATTTGAATCAGGACGTCCGCATCAGGCACGGACATTCCGTTCTCCCACTTGGACACTGTCTGGCGGACAACGCCAAGCCGCACCGCAAGTTTCTCCTGACTGACGCCCTTCGCCTTTCTGGCCGCCTTAATTTGTTCTCCGATCATATGCGCACCGCCCTTTCGCCTTCATTATAAATGCCCACACCCGTTCAGGCAAGCAACGCGATTTAACATTCAGCCAAAACATTTGACTTTTTCCAATTTAGGACTACAATATGAGTATCGGAATCAGACATAAAATGGAGGGATAAACATGCTCGATTTTCTGCGCAGCGAAGGTATAGACGAGGAAATGCTCGCCCGAATCGAGGACTTTCGCCGCAGCTTTCCCGCAGCGCCGGAGAACGCCGGACGCATCCCCTGCCCCAAATATAAATATTACGGCTGCGAGGTCTGGCGCGAGGCGATAGCCGCCGTACTCGCGGGCGAAAACCTGCTGCTGGTCGGGCCGAAGGCCACCGGCAAAAACGTTCTGGCCGAGAACCTTGCCGCCGTGTTCCAGCGCCCGCAGTGGGACATCTCGTTCTACCTCAACACGGACGCCGCCTCGCTCATCGGCACCGACACCTTTAAAAACGGCGAGGTGATGCTGCGCCGCGGGCCGATATACCAATGCGCCGTTGAGGGCGGCTTCGGCGTGCTCGACGAGATAAACATGGCAAAGAACGAATCTCTCTCCGTGCTCCACGCCACGCTGGACTTCCGCCGCATCATCGACGTGCCGGGCTACGACCGCATTACGCTCTCCCCCTGCACGCGCTTCATCGCTACGATGAACTACGGCTACGCCGGTACGCGTGAGCTGAACGAGGCGCTGGCCTCGCGCTTCATGGTGATAAACATGCCCGTCATCTCTGCCGACAGCCTTGAAAAGCTGCTGAAGGCCACGTTCCCGAAGCTTCGCGCGGAATACTCCCGCCAGCTTGCGGAGCTGTTTCAGGAGATCCGCAAGAAGTGCGACAGCTCCGAGATATCCACAAAGGCGCTCGACTTGCGCGGCCTGATCGCCGCCGTGCATCTCACGGAGCAGGGACTGAGTCTCGGCGAGGCGCTTGAGATGGGCATCCTCAACAAGAGCTTTGACGATTTCGAGCGCCAGCTCGTGTCCGACATCGTTGGTGCGCGCATCCCCGGCGAACTGCGCCGCGGCGATCTGTTCGAGCCATGACCGAGATAGACGAGCGGCAGCAGAAGCGCGCGGCAAACATCGTCTGGAACTGCGCCGGGCGCTACGACTTTCGCCCTGATTTCCGCGCCTACGACGTGAGGGGTCGGGCCGATCTCTACTGGAACTGCATCTTCGGCGCGGCGCGGAAGCACTACGACTACGCGGTATTCGCGCAGATATTCGCAGGGCTTCAGCAATATGAGGACGCCGACACATACACGGATCTGTTCTGGCTGGGGCTTGAAAACTGCGTCTATCAGCGAGAGCTGCCGCAGCGCCCGGCGCTGGAAGCGCTTCGGCGCAGATACGCCGAGCAGTTCGTGCGGCAGCATCAGGGTGCGGAGGATTTTCAATTCTACGATTCGCTCGCGCTCGCGCACTTTTCGCGCGTGCTGGGGCTTGAATCGCGCATGAACAAATACGACTCCAAGCTCCTCGACGAGTTGGAGTTCACGCCGGACATGACGGAAACGGAGATCGCCGCGCGGGCGAAGGAGCTGTTCGAGCGCTGGTTTCAGATATGCACCGAGGAGCGCCGACGCGCGCAGAAGCGCAGCTTCACGCAGCCGTTCAAAAAGCGCGGCAGGAAGAATGCCGATACCCAGTTTCGCAGGTTCGGCCTTGGCTTCACGCAGCATCCGCAGGACGTCTACGGCGGCTCGGCGGACGGCGACGTGCAGCAGAAAGAGCTGAAAACCAAGATGACCGCGCAGGAACTGCGCGAGTTTATGGAGACGAAGTACGGCAGGAGCATATTCTCTCCTGCAAAAACGGACAAGCTCGAACGCGAGCTCTGTACCGGCAGCCATGAATCCTGCCATCTGCTCATCACATCCGGCGACCGTCCGGACGCGGCGCAGATACGCAACGGCTTTGAAGCGCTGTCGCGCCAGCGCGAGGCGGCGCAGATAGTGAAGAACCGCGCAAGCTACGACGCAAGCCTCGCGCAGAACCGCAGCGCCATAGCAAAGCTGAGTTCGAAGATCCAGAACTCAGCGCTCATGCATCTCCAGCCCGCCATCATCCGCGCGAATTCCGGCCGGCTCGACGGCGGACGCGTATGGCGCGCGCTGAGCTTCGGCGACAGCCGCGTGTTCCGCAAGACGGAGCATGACGACATCGGCGGGCTGTCGGTGGACATACTGCTCGACGCCTCGACCTCGCAGAAAACGCGGCAGGAGATCGTCTCCGCGCAGGGCTACATGGTCGCCGAGAGCCTCACGCGCTGCGGCATTCCCTGTCGGGTCAGTTCGTTCTGCTCCATGACGGGCTACACCGTGCTCCGCGTTTTTCGGGACTATGACCGTCCGCGCGACAATCGGCGGATATTTGAATACGTCTCCAACGGCTGCAACCGCGACGGTCTCGCCATCGCCGCGCTGCACCGGCTGATGAACGCTTCCCCATACGAGCACAAGCTGCTCATCGTCCTGTCCGATGTGAAGCCGAACGACGTTGTAAAGACCCGCCGCCGCGAGACGGACGAGCTTGTAACATACGAAAAGGACGTCGGACTGACCGATGCCGCGCTTGAGGTGCGCCGTGCGCGGGCGGACGGCATCGCGGTGATGTGCGTGTTCACCGGCGACGACGAGGACGTCGCCTCGGCGAAGCTTGTCTACGGGCGCGACTTTGCGCGCATCCGCTCGCTGAGCATGTTTGCGGACACAGTGGGCATGCTGATAAGCAACCAGATAAAAAATCTTTGATGCTGACGAAAAACGGAGAGTTTATATGGCACCGAAATTCAAATTTACCAGAGCGGAAATAACCGACGCCGCCCTGCAGGTAGTGCGCCGGAATGGCATAGGCGCGCTGACCGCGCGGGCTATTGCGGACGAGCTCGGCGTATCGACTCAGCCGGTGTTCACCTGCTTTTCTACGATGGCCGAGGCTCGCGGCGCGGTGCGCTCGGCGGCGGAGTCGATATACGACGGCTACGTGGAAGAGGGGCTGCGGGCGGGAATCCCGTTTTACGGCTTTGGAATGCAGTATATCCGCTTCGCGCGCGAGGAGCCGGAGCTGTACAGGCTTCTTTTTCTCACGCATGACGCGGGTGAAAAGGGCGCGATGGACGCGATGCGCCATTCGCTGGACTATGTGAAGGAGCCGCTGGAGCGGATATACCACATCAGCGAAGCCGAAGCCGAGCGCTATTTCCGCGACCTGTGGATCGTGGTGTACGGCATCGCCGCGCTCATCGTCACCGGCGACTGCCCATACTCCGACGCGGAGATCGGCGCTATTCTGACCGGCTTCAGCCTCAGTATCTGCAAGGCGATAAAGGAAATTCCCGGCTTTGTCTCCGGAGATTTTGACCGCGACAGACTGTTCACCGAGATGATCGGGGGATGCAAAAATGGATGATTCTTCTCTGCTGCGGCTGATTCAGCCTTTTCTCAACGGCAAAATGCAGCTCACCGCGTTCCCCGCGAAGAACCGTAAAAAGCTCGCCGCGCTGTGGTATCTCGCTGGGAAGCTTGAGCCGGACAGGCGCTATTCCGAAGCCGAGCTGAACGACCTGTTGGACGCGTGGAGCACGTTCCACGATCCCGCGACACTGCGGCGCGAGCTGTATAACAAGAAGCTTGTAGAGCGAACCGACAACGGCGCGGAATACTGGCGCTGTGAAAGCATTCCGGCTCTTGACGAATTCACGGCAAAATATATTTGAACGGCAAGAAAATACCGCCATGTTCAGAACAGTGTCTGAGCATGGCGGTTTTCGTTTTTGCCGCGGCCGCACATAAGACGGCAGACTTAGGTGGTTATCGGTTTACTTCTTTTTATTCGGCATATGTATCGCGCGGCCATCTACCGCAAGCGCCGCCTCGCGCAGCGCCTCGGACACGGTCGGGTGGCAGTGTATCGTATCCACAAGCTCATCCACCGTGGCTTCGAGCCGAATGGCCAGCGCCGCCTCTTCGATAAGCTCGGTCGCGCTCGGCGCCATGATGTGTACACCGAGTATCTCGCCGTATTTTTCACCGGCAATGATCTTGACCATGCCGTCAACATGGCCGGACACAAGGCTTCTGCCGTTTGCGGCGGTAACAAATCTGCCGACTTTGTAGTCCACGCCCTTTTCCTTGAGCTGTTCCTCGGTATATCCAACACCGGCAAGCTCGGGACCGATATATGCGCAGGACGGGCTGTAAGCCGCAATGAAGGTCTTGCTGCCGCCAGCTGCATTCTCGGCCGCCGTCTCGCCCATAGCCATTGCGGCATGAGCCAGCATAAGCTTCCCGTTGCAGTCGCCGACGGCGTATATGCCCGGAACGGAAGTCTCCATCCGATCGTTGACCTGGATATAGCCGCGCTCCGTCTTTACTCCGGCTTTCTCAAGTCCCAGTCCTTCGATATTGGGCTTACGGCCAACGCAGAGCAGTATCTTTTCTGCCTCCACTGTCCTCTCGCCGTTCGGGCACTCGATATGAACTCTGCCGCCAGCGCCGCAGCTTTCCACGGAGACGACCTTACTCTCCGTGAGTATCTCCATGCCCTTGGTCTCAAGCTGGCGGCGAACCATCGCGGTAAGCTCCGAATCCATGAGCGGCAGGAGCTTGGGGCTCATCTCAACTACCGTGACCTTGCTGCCAAAACGCGCGTACACGCTGCCAAGCTCAAGACCGATCACTCCGCCGCCGATAACGAGCAGGCTCTCCGGAACATGGTCGAGCTGCAGGCAGGCCGTAGAATCGATGACCGCGCCGCATTCGCTGATCCCCTTTATCGGCGGGACGATCGGCGCGCTGCCGGAGGCGATGATTATCTTTCCGGCAGTCAGTATCCTGCCGCCGACTGAGACTGTTTTCGGGTCTGCGAAGCTCGCCTTTCCGGATATCAGCGTAATCTTATTTGCCTTTATGAGCGCTTTCACGCCGTCGGTGAGCTTTTTCGTGACACCGGCGCGCGCATTCTGCACCGCGTTCCAGTCTACCGAAACGTCGTTCGCCACTATGCCGATGCCGGCAGAGTGCGTTGCCAGCTCGTACACCTCGGCAGAATGCAGAAGTGCCTTTGTCGGCATGCAGCCGCGGTTGAGGCAGGTACCGCCGACGGCGTCCGCCTCGATGAGCGTGACCTTCATTCCAAGCTGCGCGCCACGTATTGC
>ERZ779869.2961-NODE-2961-length-13517-cov-3.026965_pt1 | contig 13517 bp, 10 predicted proteins | sample MGYA00511557_ERZ779869 | MGnify/ENA primary metagenome ERZ779869 (study PRJEB29588, sample SAMEA2154620) | human gut metagenome | biome: human gut; feature: human-associated habitat; material: faeces | place: Denmark | collected 2008/2010 ...
CGCCAGAGCTCCAATGGTCCCCGAACACGAACACCTCCGACTTACGTTATCACTGAATTGCAGACTAGTCTTGATTTGAGAAAGATCATTCTTCCTGGAAATAATCCGGAGAGTCCGGCTTTCTATTGCTGCAAATTTCCACTTGTATTTTCTTTGTCGGTTAACTCTGCCGTGAGATGAAGGGGGTAAGTCTGACTGTTGTCACTGTTTTAACTGAAAAAGTCATATTTTTTCAAAAATCTGTAAGTAGTTTTAAAAATAGAGTTGTCTTAGATACAAATTTCAGTATTTATGGACAATTTTAAAGATAACGAAACCGATATACAACACTTGATCATCAGTTCTCTGGAAGGTACAGCTTCTGAAGAGGAGTTGTTGGTCCTGCAAAAATGGCTGGAAGAATCAGAGCAGCATTTTCTTCTATTTCATGCATACAGACAAGATTGGATACAAGCCGGATGTGTACAGCGTTACCAGACCGAGGAGGCTTGGAAGAAAGTAGAACATCGTCTGTTTCACCGAATGTCGGTCAAACATTTGTTTTTATGGACCCGGATAGCCGGATATGCTGCTTTGGTGGTATTGATGATTGCTGTCGGTTATGTTTTTATGCGTCGTGATCAGGACAAAGATCAGGCGTATGTTGTGGAAGGAAATATCGAGCCCGGAGGGAAAAAAGCCATTCTGGTGTTGGGCTCCGATGAAAAAGTGGTGTTGGGAGATGAAGCGGAAGAGACCTTGTTGGCTGGAAATACGACAGTGAAAAAAGAAGGGAATACACTGGTATACGGAGAAAAGCATGCAAAAGAAACAGCCGGAGAATATAACCGTTTGATTACTCCACGGGGCGGAGAATATGCTGTGGTATTGGCAGACGGAACAAAAGTATGGTTGAATGCGGAGTCTGAATTGCATTATCCTGTACATTTCCCGGAACATGAGCGGGAAGTACACTTGAAAGGGGAGGCTTATTTTTCGGTATCCAAACAGGCGGGCAAGCCTTTTGTCGTTTGTGTTGGGGATTCCCGGATCACTGTATTAGGGACAGAGTTCAATGTCCGGAATTATCAGGATGAGGTCGTGGCAACTACTTTGGTGAAAGGTGCTGTCCGGATTCATGATGCAGGACGGGAATGTGATCTGACGCCGGGACAACAGGCTGTCATAGAGACGGACGGGATTCGGGTCCGGGAGGTGGATACGGATCTTTATACTGCCTGGAAGGATGGTTATTTTATTTATCGGGAGAAAACTTTGGAGGATATAATGAAGGAATTGTCTCGTTGGTATGATTTTACCTATGATTGTCAGTCGGAGGAGTTGAGGCAGATGACCTTGACAGCGAAACTACGGAAATTCGACCGGGTGGAAGATATTTTTGATATACTGAAAAGAACGGGGCGGCTGGATTTTGCAACCCATGGAAAAAATGTGACTGTGTTGGCTAAATAAAAAAGAGGAACCGTCCATTTGGCCGTGTGCGGTTTCCTCTCTTAAGCATAATTGAAAACCAATTATTAACTAAATTTCAAATGTATGAAAAAAAAACTTAAGGGTATTTGTTATCCAAGAGAAAAAGTGAGAAAATTATGCCTTATGACTAAACTTTCTCTAATTTTAACATTTTTCTGTTTGCAGATACAGGCAAACGGATTTTCCCAGCAGACTCGTTTAAGTATAAAGATGGACAATGTCAGCATGAAGCAGCTGTTTGCGGAGATTGAGAAACGGACGGATCTGGCCTTTGTATACAATACGCAGGATGTGGATCAGTTAGGGACAGTGAATGTGAATTTTACGGATGAAGAAATCGGTAATATTTTGGACTATTGCCTGAGAGGCAAAGGTATAAATTACAGCATTGTGAACAATCATGTGGTGATTCGCAAAGGGGAACAGCAGTTGCCTCAGCAGAAAGCCCGGAAAATCACAGGTAAGGTGTTGGACAAGGCAAATCACGAGCCGCTGCCTGGTGCAACAGTGAAAATCAAAGGTACGAACATTGGTACTGCAACTGATATTACCGGGGCTTTCCAATTGTCGGTGTTGGAAGACAATACCGAATTGGAAGTATCCTTTATCGGTTATGCTCCCCAAAAGATCACACTAGGGAAAAGCAATGAGGTTACAGTTTATTTGGAACCTCAGACCTCGGAAATGGAGGAAGTGGTGGTGACCGGTATGTTTACCCGTAAAGCAGACAGCTACACCGGTGCCGTAACTACGATAAAGAAAGAAGAACTGCAGCGGGTAGGCAATCAGAATATCCTGCAATCGTTGAAAAATATCGATCCCTCTTTTCAGGTGTTGGAGAACAATGATTTCGGTTCTGACCCGAACCGGGTTCCGGAAATCCAGATGCGGGGAGCTTCCAGCTTTACGGATATGAAGGATAAATACCAGACCAATCCGAATCAGCCGTTGTTTATCGTAGACGGTTTTGAACAGACCATTGAAAAAGTGATGGATATGGATATGAACCGGGTGGCTTCCATTACCTTGTTGAAAGATGCCACGGCCAAGGCATTGTATGGTTCCAAAGGTGCGAACGGTGTGGTTGTGATTGAAACCTTGGCACCGGAAAAAGGGAAAATGAGGGTTTCTTATACCGGGAACCTGAATCTTCAGATGCCTGATCTTTCCAGTTACAATCTGGCGAATGCAGCGGAGAAATTGGAAATAGAAAAAAGGGCGGGCGTTTATACCTCTACCGGCGGTAATCCGATAGAACAACAGCAACTTGACGAAAAGTACAATTCCTATTATAATGAGGTGTTAAGAGGAGTAGATACCTATTGGTTGAGCAAACCGCTTCGGGTTGGTGTCGGGCATAAACACTCCTTGACTTTCGAGGGGGGAGACGATGCCGTACGTTATGGTGTGGATTTTCAGTACAACGATGTGGCCGGTGTTATGAAAGGTTCTAACCGGCAGACGATTTCAGTTGGCTTTAATTTGCAATATCGCTACAAATCCCTGATTTTCCAGGAACAACTGTCGGCTACCTTTAATAAGGCTAAAGAATCTCCTTATGGTAATTTTTCCGAATATGCCCGTTTGAATCCTTATTGGAGGGCTTATAACGAAGACGGTTCCATTAAAGAGATTATGGGGGATTATGAGCTTGCCAATTATCAAGGGACCAAACCGATTTATAACCCATTGACGAATGCGAGTATCAATACCAAGAACCAGAGTTCCTATACAGACATCACCAATAATTTCTATGTAGAATGGCTGGCATTCTCGGGTATGCGTTTCAAGGGCCGTTTGGGAATCGTTAACCGGAAAGATGAGTCTGAAGTTTTCTATCCGCGCGATCATACCATGTTTAAGGATATAGACATTAATTCTGAAGAATATTTTGAGCGAGGCAGCTATAGTATGGGAAACGGAAAGAACTTTGAATACAATGCGGATTTATCCGCCAACTATTCCAAAGAATTTGGCCGTCACTTAGTATTCGTCAATGCACAGTGGAGTTTCAGCGAAAAGAAATACAATTCAGTGGAATTTGCGGCCCGAGGTTTTGCCAACGATAAGATGGATTACATCACTCATGCCAAGGAATATGCTACCGGTGCACCAACCGGAAGCGAGTCTCTGGCCAGGGAAACCAGTGCGTTGATTTCGACCAACTATTCATACGATAACCGTTATCTATTGGATGCGACTTATCGGGCAAATGCTTCTTCTCTGTTCGGAAACGATAAAAGATGGGGACACTTCTGGTCGGCAGGTATCGGCTGGAACGTACACAAGGAGCATTTCTTAGAAGATTTGGAGGGATTGGATCAGTTGCGATTCCGGGCATCCACCGGATATTCCGGCTCTCAGAACTTCAATTCCTACCAGGCTATGGCTACCTATAAATATTACAATGAGGTCTATGATAATATCATCGGTTCTTATTTGCTGGGCTTGGCCAATCCGGACTTGCAGTGGCAAAAGACCCGGGACAATAATTTCGGAGTAGACCTGACCTTGTTTGATGCCTTGGATGTGACATTTGACTATTATGTGAAAAATACCGAGAACCTGCTGACTCCGGTATCTTTGCCGCCTTCTGCCGGTTTTTCTTCCTATACGGAGAACTTGGGCGAAACCAAAAACAAGGGGGTTGAATTTAAAGTAAATTACCGGGTGTTGAAAAATAACGACAAAGCCATGTATCTTTCCGTTTTTGCTTCCGGTATGCACAATAAAAACCGGATCACCAAGATTTCGGATGCATTGTCTGTAATGAACAATGAGCGTGACAAAGAGAAAGCCAACGGTGGCGGCGGAAATCCGAATTTAGAGGAAAATTCCGGCATAACCAAACCCTCTGTACGGTATGCCGAAGGCCAGTCTATGGATGCAATCTGGGCGGTACGTTCCTTGGGAATCGATCCTGCTACCGGAAAAGAAGTGTTCCTGGATTTGGACGGAAAAATGGTTTACGGATGGAAGGCTGAAAATCAGGTGGTCGTAGGCGACAAACAGCCTAAATTGAGCGGTACCTTTGGCTTTAACTTCGAGTATAAAGGTTTTAGTGTAAATACGTCTTTCTATTACAAACTGGGCGGTCAGTATTACAACCAGACCTTGGTGGATAAAGTAGAGAATGTGGATATCCAGTACAATGTGGACAAGCGGGTGCTTGACGATCGTTGGACAACTCCCGGTGTGCCTGCCAAATACCGCCGGTTCAATCCCAATGATGCTTTGACCCGTCCGACTTCCCGCTTTGTGCAGGATGTCCGGGAATTGCAGATGACCTCTCTGAATGTCGGGTACGATTTCAGGTATTGTAATTTTTTGAAGAAGAGTGGGATTGAACGCTTGAAATTGCAATTCTACATGAATGACGTATTCCGGACTTCTACCATTAAGGCTGAAAGAGGAATTGAATATCCTTTTGCGAGGTCATGTTCTTTTTCTTTGCAGGCTACTTTCTAACGGATAATAATGATTATAACTAAGAAAAACAGATATGATGAAGAAAAACATATACCGTTTGCAAGTGGTGTTCCTGCTGGTTGCGGGTTTGTTGAGTGCCACTTCGTGCAATGATTGGCTGGACGTGAAGCCCAAAACGGAAGAAGAGGCGGAGGAATTGTTCTCTACGATAGACGGATTTAAATCGGCTTTGGCCGGAGTGTACATCGGTTTATCCCAGTCCGGGCTTTATGGCCGGGAAATGACATTCGGTATGGTAGGCGTATTGGGACAGGAATGGGGAGATGGAGCTACTTTGAAGACAAATTATTCAGCTTACAATTATTTATTGAATTATAATTATGAGCAGAGTGTGTCCAAGGCGTTGATCGACGTTGTTTGGAATAAGATGTATGAAAACATAGCGAATGTGAATACCTTGATCCAATATACAGATCTGAAACGGGAAGTTTTGGGTGATTATTATGAAGTGGTGAAAGGGGAAGCTTTGGCTTTACGGGCTTATATGCATTTCGATCTTTTACGCTTGTTTGCTCCATACGATTTTACAGCGGAAGCCGAGCCGGCAATTCCATATGTACGCGAAGCTGTCCCGGCTATAGCTCCTCAGCTGACACCGGCCAAATTTGTCGAATTGGCTTTGGCAGATGTCGATGACGCCTTAGGATTACTGAAAGAGGATCCGGTTTATACCGGTGCTGATGTTGCGGGAGAGGATAACGGTTATTTGGCTAACCGGAATTTCCACCTGAATTATTATGCCGCTTTGGGACTGAAAGCCCGGATTGCTCTTTATGCCCAAAACAAGACGATGGCATACGAGGCAGCACATGAAGTCATTCTGGCACAACAGGAAAAAGGCCTTTTCCCTTGGGTAAAGCTGGAAGATATCACGACGACCGTAGTGAATCTGAGGGACAGGACATTCTCTTCCGAACATCTGTTTGCTTTTAATGCAACAAAATTGGAAGATTACATCAAAACGTATTTTCGGGAGATATCGACCCCATTGACGGAACGGTTACGGCCGGATGAACTGTATGAAGCGGACGATTACCGTGTGAATCTTTATGAGACTTACAGCGGTTTTACGGATGTGTTGACCAAATTCTGGCAAATGGATAGAGAGTACGTATCGGGTCAGGGATATGTAAGTCCGAAACGGGACCGGATGCCGGCTATCCGGATCGCAGAAATGTATTACATTGCGGCAGAAGCGTTGAAAGATACGGATATGCCGGCTGCACTCGGACTGTTGAATACACTGCGGATACACCGGGGATTAACGGAAGTAAAGAATCTGAGCAAAGAGGAATTACAACAGGAATTGGAAAGGGAATATTACCGGGAAATGATCGGTGAAGGGCAGGTGTTTTTTTATCACAAACGGATGAATACCAAAATGATTGCTACTGCCAATGCTGTCTATGTGCTTCCGATGCCGGATGATGAGATTAATTTGGGACAACGTCAATAACGTAAATGTTGCATTATGAAAAAGAGATTATTAATAGGAATATTAGGGTTCGCAGGCTTGCTTACGGCTTGCTCGGAAGATGAGATCGATTTTTACACCGGACCGGCGGCAGTCAATATAACGATTGACGGCGATGGTACCTTTGTTCAGGGGGGAATCGATTTGGAAAAAACATTTGATATCCAATTGGCTGTACAGGGCGAACATTCCGATAAGGATCGGGTTTTGAAATTTGCTTTTGGCAAGGAACATACGGCTGTTGCCGGAACCAATTTCGAATTGCCGATGGAAGTAACTTTGGAAGCCGGGCGTTTAGATACGGTAATTCAGTGTAAAGTATTCCGTGAAGGTTTGACGACGGAGCCGTTGATGTTCGACTTAATGATTGATCCGACCGGAGATTTTGCCGGAGGAGTGTATGATGAAGTATTAGTCAAAATGATGATTGGTTTCCCGACGGCATGGGTAGATCCCTCAGGTTGGGCTGCTGATTATTGGTTGGGCAAATGTACGCAGGCTAAATATGCATTTGTATTTGAACAGTTGGGAACTGTGGATTTGGGGCCTTATCAGGGAAATTTTGGTATGGGATATATGAATTTGGCTAGTAAATTTAATGAAATTCTGGAAAAAGATCCGAGGTTGGATGATGACGGACAGGTCATGAGATTTGGTAATGGCTATTAATTTATAATTAACATGTTATGAAAATTTGCAGATATATAGGATTTTCTTTTGTCTTGGCGATGTTTTTACTGACATCCTGTTTTGATGACAAGGGAAACTACGATTACAAAGAGATTGGGGAAGCGGTTATAAAGGCAATACCTGGTGTGACGGATAACGGGGATAAATTGGTCTGCCTGGAAAATGAACATATTCAATTAACTCCCGAACTAGAATTTAAGGAAGGTACGACGGCTGAGGATTACGAATTTATTTGGTACCGTTATCCCCAGCAGCCGCAAGGAACGTACCAGCATTATGAACAAGGGGATACTTTGGCGATGACCCGGAATTTGGATTATCGTATAGTAGACAGTCCGCGCGATTATTGGTTGGTATATAAGGTTATCAATAAGAAAACCGGAGCGCAGAATGAACAAAGGTTTGAATTTATCATTTCGGCTGTGAACGGTTGGATTGTTTTGGACGAAGATGCGGCTGGAAACGGCGATTTGCAGATCATCCGCGACAAAGACATCGTGGAGGGAGGAAATGGACAGGTAGTGAAGGATTATTTTTCCGTGAATAATGGTGGTAAAAAAATGCAAGGGGCCCGGTTTATCGGAATTTGTACAAATTCGTCGGTTTCGAATCTATATGTATATTCGGATGAAGGCGCATATATTATGGATGCTTCTACCTACAAGGAAAGAGAAGATGCAACCTATGCCGGATTGTTCAATTCTGTCGTTACATTGGATGCGGTTAATCCTCAGGCACATGTGTATGAAACCGATCATCGCCGTATGGATGTATTGGTGAATAATCATAAAGTGTATGCGATTGCTTATATCATGATGGGTGAAAGTCAGTATTCGGAGGCGAAAGGAGTGGATGATTATGTGGCGGCTCCGGCCATCGCCCCGGTGCGGATAAGCGGCCATGATAATTGTGCGGTATTGTTTGATACCAAAAACAATCGTTTTATCACAATTTCCGGATCTAAAGCTTTGGCGGCACCGGTATCTGCCGGAGGAGCTTTCAATACGGCTGCCATTGATCCGGATTTGGAATACGTATATATGAACGAGGGTAAAGACAGCGAGACTTGCTTAGTTATGAAGCATAAGACAACCGGTGATTTCTATCTGTTCCGGGCTAATTTGGCAGCGACTGAGCCGGTGGCTGTTGCGTGTGAGAACCTGGGTAACTTGACCGATATGAGTGAGGCGAAACAGTTTGTTTTTGGTATTAGGGGAAATGTCCTGTTTTATGCTACGGATACCAAAGTGTACGCTTGGCGTAACGGTAAAGAGGAGGCTACGGAATGTATGACGGTCGGAGCGGGTGAGCGGATCAGCCAAATCAAGATCTACAATAATCCTTCGGACAACGTTATGACGGGCAAAGTGCTGTTTGTAGCGACACAAAAAGGAGATGAAGGGAAAGTATACAAGGCTGTATTCAATGAGATGTCGGGTCTGTTGCTGGAAGAACCGTTGGAATATACCGGATTCAAACTTATCAGGGATATGTTTTATAAATAATGATTATGGAGGGACTGTTGCATTTATTTGTGACAGTCTTATCCATTTAAATTTAACAATGAAATTATGAAGAACAGAAAAAGGATTGGGATGAAATGGTTGGGAGGAGTGATGTTGGTATTGTTGTCACTGACAGGGAATGCCCAAAAAACAGTATTTCAAAACCTGACGTGGGAACAGGCTGCGGAGTTGGCACAGAAAGAGAATAAGATTATTTTGGTGGATGCCATGCGGGAACCCGCTACACCGGAGGCTCGGAAACAAAAAGACAAGGAAGAGGCGGTATGGCAGAAGGTTGCTGCCAACCTGGAATTTTGTAAACAGCATGTGGTGGCCATCCGTATCGATATGGCTTCTGAGGCTGGGAAAGAGTTTGCTCCGAAATTGGTGATGAATATGTATCCGACCTATGGTTTCTTCATGCCGAACGGTGATATTTTGGGTACGGTCAGTCCGTTTCTGTTGGCTAAAAATCCGGAACTTTTCCTGGAAAGAGGGAAAAAGGCCTGGGAGCAGGCCGAAGTGAAGAGAAACAACAAACGTTCTATTGTCTTTGAGGAAATCGGTTTGAAAGAAGCATTGGAAAAAGCTAAAAAAGAAAATAAACTGGTTTTCATTGATGCTTATACCGCTTGGTGCCAGCCTTGTGTCATGATGGGAAAAAATGTGTTTACCCTGGACAAAGTGGCCGATTTTTATAACCGGAATTTCATCAATCTGAAAATTGATTTCGGGAAAGAAAAAGAGTTGGCGGAGAAATATGCGGTACGTGGCTATCCGGCTTTCCTGTTCCTGAACGGAAACGGCAAACTGGTTCATGCGGGAGGTGGTTATACGGAAGCCGATGCTTTCATCGGTTATGGGCAGGAGGCATTGAAAAAAGCGGAAGGCATTGTCTTCTTCAAAGGGACCTGGCAACAGGCTTTGGAACAGGCCCGGAAAGAAAACAAACTGATTTTCATGGATTGTTATACCTCTTGGTGCGGACCCTGCAAGATGTTGGCGAAAGAGGTATTTACCGATCCGGAGGTGGCTGCTTTCTTTAATGAGAAGTTTGTGAATGTAAAGGTGGATATGGAGAAAGGTGAGGGGATGGAACTGAAAGAACAGTATAAGGTATCGGCCTACCCGACCTTGAATTTCATCGACGGTAATGGCGGGTTGCAACATTGTGTTGTAGGCGGCATGCCGGCGGATGCTTTGATCGCCCAGGCTAAATTGGCTTTGGAAGGGAAAGGACTGATTGCTTTGCAAACGCTTTACGTACAGGGAAACCGGGAATCTCAGTTTATCGAAGATTACCTGACGGCTTTGGATATGGGTAATCAGGCGGCCGAGGCTGAAAAAGTGGCTTTGGATTATTTAGGGAAGATAGAGCGGGCACAATTGAAAGAAAAAGCGAACTGGGATATGTTCAACAAATACATTAACGATGTCGATTCGGATATTTACCGGTATGTATACGGAATGAGTTTGCCGGACTTTTCGGAGAAAAGGAAGTTAAGGCAAAAATTCGGAAAGTCTGGACGTTGGGGGCCAATCGCTATGTCACGGGAGAGGGAGAAGAAGTTGTGTACGACCAAAAAGGTTTTAAAAAATATGTGAAACGTCTGTCCAAAGCGGATGTGGACGGAAAAACGGATATCATTGAAAATGCCCGCATGACCAATGCCGAAAAATTGGGGGATTGGAAGACTTATATTGCGCTTGGCAGTGAACAGCTGAAAAACGGGAAAGTGGGTGATCTCGTTTTATATAACTGGGGATTGCGGATCAACCGGGGGTGCAAGGACTCTGCATTGAGGATGCAGGCAGCTCAATGGTTTGATGATGCTGCAGCAAAATCGAAAGAAGGACCGATGTCATTCAAGGTTTATTTTGAAAGAGTAGCCAATGATTTGAAACAAGATTATAAAGAAAGCAAATAAACAATTGAAATAGAATATGAAGAAGATTTTTAGTGTTGTGTTGGGCGGTTGCCTGTTGTTGGGTGCTTGTGCTGCTACTGAACAGAAGACGATCACCATTAAAGGGAAGGTGCAGTTTCCGGATAATCAGTATAACATGGAGATTGTGGAACGGAACGGTTTTGACAAGACCATTATCGACTCCTGTAAGGTAAATAAGGACGGAACTTACCGGTTTACCATGAAAGTGGATCGTCCCGGTGTGTATACGTTAGAGTGCCAGAAATGGCAGTCCGTACAGTTTTGGGCAGAGGATGAGGATTTGGAAATTAATTTCCGTGGTATGGATACGGCCCGGATCAAGATCAAGAATCCACCGTATGTGTATATCAATGGTGGGCCTAACAATGAAGTGATGAATTTGATGAACTGGGATGGCTACCGGGGTTATCAGCTAATGATCGGGATTTCGCAGGGTGTGTATCGGATTCAGGGATTGGATGACCAGGCAAAACAGGAAACTTCTATGAAATTTTATGATATGCTGAGCGATGAATCCAGAGCCCGGATCAAGTATATCGCAGAGCATTATGCTGACCGGAACAGTGTGCTGGCGGTGTTGCCGATGTTGCGCGGAAACGAGAATGCGGAGCTGGTTGAAAAGGTTCTGGCCAAATTGGAAGCTAAAAATCCGGATTATGCGCCATTGAAAAAATATAAAGCGGATATGGCCGAGGTAAAAGCTTTGCGTGAAAGTCTTACCGAGGGGAAAGTGGCTCCCGAATTTTCATGCCCGACTCCGGATGGGAGCAAGAACTTAGGACCTCAAGACTTTAAAGGAAAAATTCTGGTATTGGATTTCTGGGCGTCCTGGTGTGGTCCTTGCCGGGCTGAAATTCCGCATTTGAAAGAGGCTTTCGAGGCCTATAACAAAAAGGGTGTCGAATTCCTGAGCGTTTCTATCGACAAAGATGGCGCCGCCTGGCGGAAAGCAATGAAAGAGGAAAATATGCCTTGGGCTCAGGTGCAGGCTCCTAAGGCCGGTAAGGATGTGATGAAATTGTATCAATTCTCTGGAATTCCCTATATTCTGGTCTTGGATCAGGAAGGACGGATCGTCGGTAAAAATCTGAGAGACAAAGCATTGATGGATAAATTGGAGGAGATGGTGAGCGGCAAAAAGAAGGAGAGCGTGGCCATGCCGGCGATGGGAATGTAATTTTAGGTAAATTTGACACACTCTACGGAGTATCGGATTATTTACATTGAAAAAGAATATACATATGAAAAAATTATTTTTATTGACCCTGTTAATGGCAGGAGTGATGATGGGAGTGGAGGCTCAGAACCGGAGTATCGGTTTTGAACAGACCAGAGAATGGAAAAAGGTCATCAAAAAAGCTAAAAAGGAAAAGAAGCTGATTTTTGTGGACTGTTACACTTCCTGGTGCGGTCCTTGTAAGATGCTGGCTAAAGATGTATTTACCCGGGATGAAGTAGCGGATTATTTCAATGCCAATTTTGTATGTGCCAAATACGATATGGAGAAGGATGCCGACGGAGTGATCCTGAAAGACCGGTTCGGGGTGAAAGCATTTCCTACCTTGGTATTTGTAGACCCGGCCACCCAACAGGTGGTGCACCGGATGGTAGGGGCCGGATCGGCCGATTGGCTGATTGCAGGAGCCAAGCTGGCCAACGATCCGCAGAATAACCTGAGCGCCATGATCAAACGTTATGAGGCCGGAGAAAGAGGTGAACAGTTTTTATCTGCCTATCTGGCTGCCTTATCCGCTGCCTATATGGCCGAAGAGCAGGGTAAGGTGGCAGCCGAATACCTGAATTCGCTTTCAGAAGAACAGTTGGCTACCAAAGAGAATTGGGAGCTGGTGAAAAAGTATGTCAGTGATCCGTTGTCAGAACCTTTGAAAAAAGTCATGCAGAGCCGGGACAAATTTTATGCCGTGGCCGGTAAAGAGGTGGTCGACTATAAGCTGGATAACAGTATTATGGGAGCAACCATGAGACTGGCAGCTTGGCGTCCGGGTATGGATCAGGTTTTTGATGAAAAACGGAACGAAGAACTGATCGGTTACTTGCTTTCTGTCGATTATGCCGGGGCTCCGGCTGCTTTGGCACAGCTTTATACGGCTGCTTATATCCGTAAAGGGGATTTCCGCGGTATGCTGGATAAAATGAAGGAAGTGTTGAGTTATAATATGTTCCGGGCTGGAGCAGACCAGCATTATTTCCAGAACAATATCGAGGCCCTGACACTTTGCGACGATAAGGCATTAGTAGAGGAAGGTATCAAGTGGATTGACGAAGTATGCCTGAATACTTCCGATTATTTTACAAAAGCCAATCTGATGAATTCTAAAGCCCGGCTGCAAACCAAAATAGGGGATACGCTTGGTGCTGATAAATCCAAAATGGAAGAAGAAAAATATAATAAAGAAGGAGAGAGACGAAGCGGTGGTAAAGTTATGAGAGCTATGCGGATGAATTAAGAATTAGGGTTTGCCTGATAGAAAAGCTATTTAACAGGTTGAAGTTTTTCCGTTAGAACCGGACTTTGATTTGTTAAATAGCTTTTTTTTGAAAATGTTCCCTTAATTTTCGGATTGCACTGTATTTGAGGGTTTTCACCGTGTTGACCGATACTTTCAGCAGACGTGAGATTTCTTTGTTTTCCAAACCGGATAAAGCCAGACGGATGATTCGGGCACTTTGTTCCGGCAGTTGGCCGATGGCAGTCTGCAGCATTTGGTTTGTCTCTTCTTCGACGAACAAATTGAAAATCTGAGGTTCTTCGGTTTCCGGGTTTTCCAAACGGGCATATCGTTTATTTTCTCTTTCGAGTCCCCGGAGATAATTCGGGACATTCAGTAAATACTATAAAATCAGCCAACTAATTCATACATAAAATGTTGCGAATTAGTTGGCTTTTTTGTATCTTTAGGTATTCCCCCGCAAATA
>ERZ779869.2963-NODE-2963-length-13511-cov-25.287158_pt1 | contig 13511 bp, 9 predicted proteins | sample MGYA00511557_ERZ779869 | MGnify/ENA primary metagenome ERZ779869 (study PRJEB29588, sample SAMEA2154620) | human gut metagenome | biome: human gut; feature: human-associated habitat; material: faeces | place: Denmark | collected 2008/2010 ...
GAAGCAGTCCAGAGGGCGACCGCAAAGCCCTCTGGTCGCCTCCGCAGAGGCGAAACCCCTGCTAAACATGCGGAAAAAAGTATGAAGATGCGCGCAACTCAATCGCGCGAAAGGGTCAAGGGGCAGTGCCCCTTAGAAAGAAGGAATGACGATGGGACTGTTCGCAAAACTGCGTGAAGGATTGACCAAGACGCGTGATTCGCTGATGGGGCGCGTCGATACGCTGGTGAAGGAAACGAGGAAGATTGACGAGGACTTCTATGAGGAACTCGAAGACATCCTGCTCATGTCCGACTGCGGCATGAAGGCGACAACCGCCATTATGGATGAACTGCGCCGCCGCGTGAGCGAAAACAAGGTCAAGGATGCCGATACCGCCAAGCAGATGCTCAAAGATATCATGATTGAGCAGATGGATATCCCGCGTCCGCCGCTGCGCTGGCCGATGGTCATGCTCGTTGTCGGCGTGAATGGCGCGGGCAAAACGACCACCATCGGCAAGCTCGCCCTGCGCTTTCAGAACATTGGCCGCCGGATTATCCTCTGCGCGGCGGATACTTTCCGTGCGGCGGCGGCTGACCAGCTGACCGTCTGGGCGGAACGCGCGCGTGTGCCGATTGTCAAGCACGCTGAGGGCGCTGACCCCGCGGCGGTCGTCTATGACGGCATCCAGTCCGCCAAGGCACAGGGCGCGGATCTGCTGATTGTCGATACCGCCGGCCGCCTGCACAACAAGAAGAACCTGATGGATGAGCTGAACAAGATGCGCCGCGTGATTGACCGCGAGTTCCCGGAAGCGGATGTGCGCTGTATGCTCGTGCTGGATGCAACGACGGGGCAGAACGGTCTGGCGCAGGCGCGCGCGTTCAAGGAAGTCTGCGAAATCGGCGGCATCATCCTGACCAAACTCGACGGGACGGCGAAGGGCGGCATTGCGCTTGCCATCCGGCAGGAACTGGAAGTGCCAGTGTGGTACATCGGCGTAGGCGAGGGCATCGACGACTTGCAGCCCTTCAATGCTAAGGACTTTGTGGAAGCGCTATTCTAATTAGGAGGGCAATTATGCCGTCTTTATCAACCTATTCGGCGGAGCTGGATTATGCCTACGCACCGGGGATGTTCCCGGCGATGGAATGCCTGCTGCACCGCCCGGAAAGCTGCCGCCGCGTGCTGCTGCATAGCCGAAGCGCCGGAACCGAGGGCGCACAGCGGCTTCGCGAGGAAGCGGAAAAGCACCATATCCGTGTGGAAGAGGCGGACAAGGCGCTTTCCCGCATTTCGGGGAAGGATAACTGCTTCGCGGCGGCGGTGTTCAGCAAGTTCGAGGATGACCTGCGCCCTGACAAGCCGCATATCGTCCTGCATCACCCGTCGGACAGCGGTAATGTCGGCACGATTTTCCGCACAGCGCTCGGCTTTGATGTGCAGGATATTGCCGTCATCCGCCCGTGCGTGGATGTGTTTGACCCCAAGACCGTCCGCGCCAGCATGGGCAGCATCTTCCAGCTGCGGCTGCATGTCTATGATGATTTTTCGCAGTATCAGGCGCAGTTCCCGGAACACACGCTCTATCCGTTCATGCTCGACGGGTCGAAGTCCCTGCCGGATGTGTTAGGCGACATTCCTGACCGATGGACGCTGATTTTCGGCAACGAGGGCAGCGGTCTGCCGCCGGAGTTCAGCCGTCTGGGGCAGCCTGTGCGCATTCCAAGCAGCAATAAGGTGGATTCGCTGAATCTGTCCATTGCCGCGGCGATTGGGATTTACGCCTTTGCAAGGCGGTGACTTGTAAATTCTTCACCCACAGGCGAAATTTGCTTGACGCAGGGCTGCGCTCTGCGCTACAATGAAGAATGCGGAATCCCTTTTTCGGAAATTGGTAGGAGGAAAGAACCATGAAGCAAAGCATGAAAAAGGCGGCGTTGGTGCTGATGCTGGCGCTGGCGGTGCTGCTTGTGCCGCAATGGAGCAATACAGCGCTGGCGGTCACAACGCCGTCGGATATCACCACGGGCAGTGACCTGCCGCCCGCGCCGCCGCTGCCTACGCCGCCCGCGAAAGGCGAAGTCGTTATTTCCGGCGCAAAGACGGTTCGCGGCGGCGAGAAGCTGACGTTCTCCGTCACCATCGACGGAAAAAACGTCCCGAACAGCGATTTGGAATGGACGCTGTACCCGGCGGATGCTTCGCTGGCGACCATCAAAAGCGGCGTTATTACCACCAAACGTGTGGCATACACGCACTATGTGCAGGTGTCGGCGGCGCTGAAAAGCGACCCGTCGCGCTATGCGAACTTCCGCCTGTGCATTGCGCCGGGCGTGAAAAAAATCACCGTCAGCGCGCCCACGACGTATGTTGATTTGAGCGGCAGCAAAACTTTGCAGCTGAAAGCGACCTGCGACCCGGAGGACGCGATTGCCGATGTCACATGGTCGAGCAGCAGCAGCAAAATTGCGACGGTGGATGCAAGCGGTCTGGTGACGGCGCGCAAGACCGGCAAAGTGACCATCACTGCCACGGCGAAGGACGGCAGCAAGGTCAAGGGCCGCATCACCCTGCGCGTCGTCAGCGGCGTGACGGGGCTGACCATCGAGGGCGCAGGCAGCGTCGCGGCGGGCAAGTCCATCACGCTCAAGGCAGTGATGATGCCGGCGGATGCGACGGAAAAGGGCGTCGTCTGGTCGGTGGACTGCGACAAGAGCATCGCCAGCATCAGCCAGAGCGGCAAGCTGACGACCAAGAAAATCAGCGCGATTACGACCATTACCGTGACGGCGGTGTCCAAGCAGAACAGCGCGATTCGCGCCACCCACACGGTTACGATTCGCCCGGTGACGACGGGACTTGCGATTTCCGCGCCGCGCCTGACGATTGACCTCGCTTCCCCGACGCTTCAGCTGACGGCAAAATGCATCCCGGAGGACGCCTCCCAGCAGGTGGCTTGGTCGACCAGCAACAAGCGCATTGCGACGGTGGATGCAAACGGTCTGGTGACGGCGAAGAAGGTCGGCAAGGTGACGATTACCGCCAAGGCGACGGACGGTTCGGGCCGCTCGGCGAAAATCACCCTGACGGTCGGCAGTGCGGTCGGCACGCTGGAAATCCGCGGCGCAAGTGCCGTCGCGCAGGGAAAAACCATCACGCTGAACGCCGTCATCACCCCCGCTACGGCGACGAACCAGAAGGTTATCTGGTCGGTGGATTGCGGCAAAGACATTGCGACCATTGACCGGCATGGGCGCTTGAAGGCTGGCAAGGGGCTCACCGCGCCCGTGACCATCACGGTAACGGCGGTCAGCGCGGAGAACAGCGCGATTACGGCGACGCGCACCGTGCAGATTCTGCCCCCGGTAACGACGGTTGCCATTTCCGCGCCGAGAAACTACATTGATGTGGACGGCGAGGACAAGACGCTTCAGCTGACGGCGCGCGTTTTGCCGGAAGATGCCGCGCAGAGCGTCACTTGGTCGACCAGCAACAAGCGCATTGCGACGGTGGATACGAATGGCGCTGTGACCGCGCTCAAGGCGGGCACAGTGACGATTACCGCGACGGCGACGGACGGCACGGGCGTCCGCGCGAAGTTCACCGTCAAGGTACAGAAAACGGTCAAGTCGCTGACCATCAGCGGCGCGGAAAAACTCGGCGGCGGGCAGTCCACGACCATCAAGGCGACGATTCTGCCCAAGGATGCCGCAAATCAGAAGGTTATCTATTCGCTCAACTGCCCCGCGAGCGTCGCGACGATTTCGACCAGCGGCGTGCTGACCACGAAGAACGTGACAGAAATCACGACGGTAACGGTGAACGCCGTCAGCGCGGAGAACAGCACAATTTCCGCAACGTGGACGCTTGTCATTTACCCCAAGACGACGAAACTCACCTTGACGGCAGCCAGCAGCTGGATTAACGTTGGCGCGTCGGTGCAGCTGCATGTGTCGGCAACACCCGAAACGGCGCAGATGCCCATTCGATGGCGCAGCAGCAACACCCGCGTTGCGACGGTGGATGCAAACGGCGTTGTGCGCGGCCTGAAGGCAGGCACAGCGACGATTACCGTCCGCACGACCGACGGCTCGAACAAGCGCGCGTCGTTGCGCGTGACGGTCGGCATTCCGGCGACGGGCGTGGTGATTACAGGCAACCGCATCGTCCGCGCGGGTGCGACGCTTCGGCTGATGGCGACGGTGCAGCCCGCGAACGCCACGGTGAAGCGCGTGACGTGGGCGGTCAACTGCCCCGCGAGCGTTGCGACGATTTCTGGCGACGGGAAGCTGCGCGTGTCCGCAAACGCGGAAACACAAATTGTCCTCGTCACCGCGACGGTGAATGACGGTCAGCGGGTGAGCACGGCATACCCGGTGTACATTCAGGGCAAAGCCCCGGTGCTGCCCACGCCGACCACCCCGGAAGCGCCGGAAAAGTAAGCAGAATAAAGAACAGACCAGCATGGTGTGATGCCGTGCTGGTCTGTTTTTGGTGATGGATTGAAGAGGATGTTCGGGGAAAGCAGACAGAAACGGAAGTCAAGCAATTCGGTCGCGCCCATTTGGCGCGACAATGTGCAAGTGGTTGGTAGAGCAGCTTGGGGGCGCTCCTGCGGGAGCGCGAAGTTACTGGCAGGGACGCTTCGCTGCCTGCGCCTTGTTGACTTCTTCCTTTGAGTAGGCTTGACGAGAAACAGTTGGGGCGTTGCCCCAAACCCCACAAGGGAGCTCCGCCCCTTGACCCCGCAAGGGGCAATTGCCCCTTGACCCCTTTTCGCGATTGAGTTGGCTTCTTCTCCTTACTTCTTCCGCGTGTTTATCCTCTTTTAGCCCTCGAAGGCGAAGGGGGCGAGCGGAAGCCCATTCCGCCCAAACAGCGACACCTTTCCCCAATTCACATATGCATACCTTACCTTCGTCGGGTGGAGCACTGCCACGCTCCGCAAGCGCATCTCCGCCCCATCCAGCGTCACCGACTGCACAGGGTGATACGCCCCGTCCTCCCCGGCAATCTCCAGCAGCAGTTCGCCCGTCTCCCGGCGCAGCACAGGTGCGCTCAGCGTGACAACGAGCGTATCTCCCTGCGTATACTTCCCCAGCGCGCGGGGGGATTCCGGCGCGTCCATGCCATAGACGACGCGCAGGGCAACGTCGCACAGGCGCTCACCGGGGGTACGCTTGTCGGTCGGGTGGATGTTGTCGAATTCGCCGCAGTCCAGCAGAATCGCCAGACCGCCGGGCTGGAGGGCGCTTGCCGCGCGTGCCTGTGCAAGACGCAGGCGCGCCCAGTCGTGCTTATCCTCGTCGCCGGCGGCAATCCACATCGGCAGCTGCACGTTGAGGAAGGGGAGCGAATCGTCGCGGAAAAGCTGACGCAGGCGCATCACCATCGCAGTCAGCAGCACGTCGTAATGCTCGGTTTTCGCGGTGTCATCCTCACCCTGATAATACAGAATGCCGGTCAGCGTCGCGGGAACGACGCGCTTGGTCATCGTTTCAATCAGCCCGCCCGGACGATACGGCGAACCGGGACCAACCGGCGGATGCCAAGGGCAGGGGCCGACGGTTTCGTTGATTTCCGGCCACGAGATACCGGGATTGTCCTTCTTCAGCTGAGCAACATGCGCATTCCATGCGTTCATTTCAACCCAAAAGGCATCTTCCTCCTGCCGCCACTGATCGAAGGGCTTGTCGCCGCCCTGCTCACGGTAGCGGGTGATGTAGCGCTGCCCCTCGGCGGTTGCTTCCAGCGCTTCCTTATCCATCCAGCAGGTCACGGATGTACCGCCCCAGTAGCAGTCAATAATGCCGATAGGGCAGTCAATCGTCCGCGCGAGTTTGCGGGCAAAGAAGTACGCGACGGCGGACATATCCCGCGCATAGCCGGGGCGGACACGCTCCCAATGAGACGCGGCTTCGGCTGCAATCGCGTCGTCATCCCAGACGCTCTTTTTCGGGACGTTGAAGTAGTGCACCAGCGGGTCGTCATGCGCCGCGATTAAATCTTGCCCCTCGTCGGCGTTTTGCAGTTCCAGCTCCATGTTGCTCTGCCCGGACGCGAGGTAGACTTCGCCAACCGAAATATCGGTGGATGTGCACGTTTCTGCCCCGCAGGTGACGGTCAGTGTGCAGCCGGTCGCCTGTTCCATCGGCGGAAGATGCAGGAGGAAGCGTCCGTCGCGCGCTGTGCAGATGCCTTCGGAGAGAATCAGCCCATCCGCCGTCATCACGCGCCCGGTGACAGTTTGCCCATCCGCCGCCGTACCCCAGACGCGCACTTCCTTGCGGCGGCACAGGACAGCGCCATTGCCAAACAGGGGCGCAAGTTTGAATTCAATCGCCATTAGTCGTCCTTCTTTCCCATAAACGCGAGATTGTGCGAGATGAGCAGGCAGCGCTGGCGCACGCAGTCCGGCGAACGCAGCGGATCTTTGGGCGTGTGCAGCAGATAGTCGCACAGGCGGTCAATGTCCGTTTCGGCAACGTGCAGGCGCGTGTCCGACGAAGCATAGTAGATGTACACCTTGCCGTCGTCATCCGCAATTGCGCCGTTGGAGAACACGACATTGCTCACGTCGCCCACGCGCTCGTGCCCCATCGGGCCAAGCAGCATCCCCGACGGTTCGGCAATCACGCGCGACGGGTCATCCAGCGCCGTCATGAAGGCGTACAGCACATAGCGCAACCCTGCCGCCGTGTTACGAACGCCGTGCGCGATGTGAATCCAGCCCTTGTCGGTGCGAATTGGCGTTGCGCCCGCGCCGTTTTTGCTCTCGGTGATGGTGTGGTAGCGGCGCAGGGAAATGATTTTCTCCTCATCAATGACGGGGTGCTCAATATCCTTGCACAGTCCGAAGCCGATGCCGCCGCCCGAACCCGTCTCGATGAAATCATCCATCGGGCGAGTATAGAAAGCATATTGCCCGTCCACAAATTCGGGGTGAAGGACGACATTGCGCTGCTGCGGCGAACGGAGCGTCTTGAGGTTCGGCAGGCGCTCCCAGCTCTGCAAGTCCTTCGTGCGTACGATGCCCGCCGCCGCAACCGCCGCGGACAAATCGCTGCTGGTGCGGTCTTTGCTTTCGGAGCAGAATACGCCGTAAATCCAGCCGTCTTCATGCTGCGTCAGGCGCATATCGTAGACGTTCGTTTCCTCTGCGCAGGTATCGGGGAGGACGACAGGATAATCCCGGAAGCGGAAGCCCTCAGTGGGCTTGTCGGATTCCGCGACGGCGAAGAACGACTTGCGATCCATCCCTTCGACGCGCACGACGAGGCAGTACTTGCCGTTCAGCTTGATTGCGCCGCTGTTCATGGTGGCATTGACGCCCAGCCGCTGCATCATGAAGGGGTTCGACGCGGGGTCAGCGTCGTACATCCAGAAGGGCGGGATGTGCTCGCGGGTGAGGACGGGATAGCGGTAGCGGGTATAAAGCCCGTTATAGAAGTGGTCATTGGCGGGGTTCGGGCGCGCGATGAGGCGCTCGTAGGACTCCATCAGGGAGGAAAAACTGCGGATTTGCATAGCAGTGGTCGCTCCTTTGCATTGTTTGTTTAGTACAGGTGCTAAGGGAATTGATTTTGATTGTGGCAGGGGAATCGCCTCTGCGGAGGCGACAAGGGGGCTTTGCGGTCGCCCCCTTGACCCCTTCGCCGGTCGCCTCCCATGCTGCTTGATTTTTGTCGTTACAAGGGGGAACGAAAGGCACACAAACTAAAAAATTTCCAATAAAAATCAATTAACAGGAGTGTGCACCGAAGGTTTCCAAAGGGCGATCGGAAAGCCCTTTGGTCGCCTCCGCAGAGGCGAAATCTCTGCATAAAAATGGAGATGTACGCACTCGTACATCCCCGCAAAATCAGAAATCGTCCTGCGCGATGTCGTCGCCCCATTGGAGCTTGGAGTGCGCCTTGATGTAGGTGACAACCTCGTCCACCGTGGTGAACGCCAGACCGACGTTGGTGTCCGCCGCGCCGTAGTAGATGGCGATGCGGCCGGTGTCGCCGTCCTGCAATGTAGCGCAGGGGAAAACGACGTTCGGCACGAAGCCAGTCGTTTCGTAAGGCTCTTCCGGCGTCAGTAGGTGGTTTTCGCAGCGGTACAGCACCTTCGACGGCTCGTTGATGTCCAGAATCGCGCCGCCCATGGAGTACACGAAGCCGTTGCAGGTGGTCGCGACGCCGTGGTAGAACAGCAGCCAGCCTTCGGTCGTTTCGATGGGGGCAGCGCCGCCGCCAATCTTGACGGATTCCCACCAGTTGCTGCCACGCCCCATCACATGGCGATGGTGTCCCCAGTACTCCATGTCGGGCGATTCGGAGATGAAAATATCACCGAAAGGCGTGTGGCCGGAGTCGGACGGGCGGGACAGGAGCTTAAACTTGCCGTTCACCTTGCGCGGGAACAGCACGGCGTTGCGGTTGAAGGGGATGAAGGGGTTCTCGATGCGCGTGAAGGTCTTGAAGTCCTTCGTTTTTGCCATGCCGATGGCAGCACCGTAGAAGTCGGTGCACCAAATGATGTAGTAGGTGTCATCCACCTTCACCAGACGCGGGTCATAGGCGTAGTGCGGCATTTTCGGGTTGCCGTTGTCATCCACAAAGGGCACTTTTTCGCGCTCGACGTCCCAGTGAATGCCGTCCTTGGAATGTCCGAGGTAGACATAGGGGATGCCGTTGACCTGCTCGCCGCGCAGAACGGCAATGTAGCCATCCTCCCACGGCACAACGGCGGAGTTGAAGATGCGGGCAATTTCCGGCGTGGGATTGCGCCCCATGACGGGGTTCTCGCTGTAACGCCAGACGGGGGAGGAAAGCTTGTAGTCAGCCGGCTTCTCCTGCCACGGAATGTTGGGAAGGGAGGGGACGTTGAGCATCTTGACAGCCATGTTCTCGTACCTCTTTCTTACTTGTTTGTTTATACGGAAAGCAGTTGCTCTCCGGGATTAGTGAATGACAGACACCGGCGCGGCGGAATCGCGGAAGACGCATTCGCCGCCAATCACCACGCGCCCGATGGTTTTGCGGTCGCCCGCGCAGCGCTCGCCAATCAGCTTGACCGCCATGCGGCACATCGCGGGGCAATTGACACGGAAGGTTGTCAGCGGCGGCGTGTTGCCGGCGGTCGGGCAGAAATCATCGAAGCCCACGACGGAAATGTCCTCCGGCACGCGGTAGCCGCGGCTTTGCAGGTCGGTAATCAGCGCCTGCGCGGACATATCGCAGTTCACGACGAACGCAGTCGGCATTTTCTCCGGCAGCTGGAAGGTGTGGAACATGCTCCCTTCCGGGTCGCGGTCGGAAAAAACGCATTCGGGGCGCACGGGCAAATCCTTCATCAGCATTGCGGAAAGGAAACCGAGGTAGCGTTCCATGAGGGAGGACGTTGCCTTGATATCCCCGACGAAGCCGATGTCCCGATGCCCCTGCTCAATCAGCCAGTAGGTCAATTGCGCCGCGCCGAAAGCGTTGTCGCTGACAATGGCGTCAGTGGTGACAAAGGGGTCGTGGAAGTCCAGACAGATCACGGGCATTTCCTGCCGCGTCAGCAGCTGCATATACGGGGAAGTCAGCTGCCCCAGACAGATGAGCGCATCGACGTGGCGCGAACGCAGGAGATTCGGCAGGGTCAGCGCGGTCTGCATGTCATGCGTGACCAGCTCCATGATGCCGAAATGCCCCGCGTCGGTCAGCGCCTGCACGAGCTGCTTGTAGAAAGTTGCATAAAAGGACACGACGGAGAAAAAATTCTCCGGAATGAGGATGCCGACATCCAAACCGGATGTGGGCGTGGCTTGCGGCGCGTTGGGGTTGACATAGCCGAGTTCGGATGCGCGGCGGATGATTTTCTGCCGCATTTCCTCACTCACGCCGGATTTTCCCGCGAGCGCCTTCGACACGGTGACGGCGCTGACCCCCAGCTGCCGCCCAATGTCACGCATGGTGATACCGCTCATGGTGAAATAAAACCTCCAGATTTGTGGATGTTTGCGAGGGCAAAGTCCGTTTTTTCGTTGGCTTTCGGATTCCTTGATGATTTTGTGCTTGTTGACGCAGGGGTTTCGCCTCTGCGGAGGCGACCAAAGGGCTTTCCGATCGCCCTTTGGAAACCTTCGGTGCTCTCCTAAGTTAATTGAATTGTATCGGAAGTTTTTTAGTTAGTGTGCTTTTCGTTCCTAAGCAGCAATACAAACCAATAAACAGGAGTGTGCACTGCGAAGGGGTCAAGGGGGCGACCGCAAAGCCCCCTTGTCGCTCCCGCAGGAGCGAAATCCCTGCGCAAGGCGAAAGCACATTCAGAAAGGTAAAAACAGCATGAATGCACCCATCAGCGCGATAACCGATGGAATATCACGCCAGATGCTCCATCACCCGCAGGCACATGCGGCTGTTGTGGTACGGACACTTCCACTCTTCCACAATCGGCTTGTCCGTCGGGATGCCTGATTCGGTCAGCGACCAGAACCACTCGCTGTTCGGACGCGGGTCAACGAAGGCGCGGCGGATGTAGGCAAACTGCGCTTCCGCCTGCCTCAGCCAAGTGGATGCGCCTGTCAGCTCATAGGCATTCAGGAAGCCCAGCACCGTCTCCGCCTGTACCCACCAGACACGCGTGTGGTCAACTTTGCCCTCGACGACTTCGTTCTCCAGGCCGTGGTCGGTGAATGCGCGTTCGCGGACAGCTTCCGCCAGCGTCAGGCACATGTGCAGATACGGCGCGCGGTTTGATTCGGTCAGCAGCGTCTCTGCCGCGTCCCAAATCAGCCACGAGGCCTCAATGTCGTGCCCGAAGGACTGCATGTCCAGCAAAGAGCGGTAGTTGCGGTCGTAGAAGACCTCCAAGCGGCGCTTGCCCGGATTGTACATCACGTTCAGGAAACGCTCTAAACAGACTTCTCCGGCGCGGCGCACAGCTTCGTCCGGCATGGCGCGGTATAATTCCGCATAGCCCTCCAAAACGTGCAGCAGCGTGTTCATCGTGCGGGACGCCGTCTCGTGGCGCTCCATCAGCTTCGGGTTGTCGGACAGCTTCTCGTTGCCGACGGGGGTGAAATCCGGCTCGTAGGCCTCGCCGTAGCCGCCCGCGTCGCTGCATTTCGTCTCAATCAGGCGGAAAAGCGCCATCGCCTTGTCGCGCGCAGGGGCGTAATCCGGGTCGCTTTCGCCGATGGCGCGCATGTACGCCGCTAAGCCGTAAATCGCGAATGCCTGACAATAGGTGTGCTTTGTCTTGTCCAGCGGCTCGCCGTCCGCCGTCACCGACCAGTACACGCCGCCGCGCTCGGTATCCTCAAAATGCGGCAGGAATGCGAACGCATGGCGCGCATAGCGCAGCAGGGACTTATCGCCCGTCACCCGCGCCGCCGTCGAGAACGTCCACAGAATGCGGCTGTTGAGGATGCAGCCCTTGTGCGCGTCACGCGCCACGGACAGGTCATGATTCACATAGCCGAACCAGCCGCCGCGCTCCCAATCGGTCAGGTTCTCCCAGAAAGGCAGAATGGTCGTAAGCAGATGGTGCGAACAATCCTGACGAAACATGAAGCATTCCTCTCTTCCTGTTAGCTTAACAGTTAGGCATATGGGTATTATAACACGGAAAATGCCCTTGTCAAGCGGCAAAAGAAGAAAAAAGCTGATAAATATGGCGAAATTTTCACCGAAAGGAACAATGAAAGGAAACGACGTAAGGCTAACGTGTAAACTAATCAGCCGGCAGGAAAAAAAGCCGTGCAGGGGCTTGCTTTCACGGCGGAAATGTGGCACAATATAAGGTAGCATCGTATCAAAATTCGGTGCTGCTTTTCAGTTTGAAACAGGGAAAGAAATAGTGGAGGAAATCAATCAATGGCGGAAACACAGAAAATCGTCATTCTGAATTTCGGCGGACAGTACACGCAGCTGATTGCGCGGCGCGTGCGCGAATGCCATGTGTATTCCTGCGTCCTGCCCTATGACGCGAGCCTGGAGACGATTCGCGCGCAGAACCCCGTGGGCGTGATTCTCTCCGGCGGCCCGGCGAGCGTGCTGGAACAGGATGCCCCCCGCTGCGACGAGGGCGTGTATCAGCTGGGCGTGCCGGTGCTGGGCATCTGCTACGGAATGCAGCTGACGGCGTATTTGCTGGGCGGCACGGTGGAAAAGGCGGCACAGCGCGAGTATGGCCGAATCACCGTGACGATGGACGATAAGACGAGCCTGCTCTCCGGCATGTCGGATGCTTCCTCCTGCTGGCTGAGCCATACCTATCAGGTGAAGAAGTGCCCGGCTGGTTTCCACCCGATTGCGCACAGCACGAACTGCCCCGTTGCGGCGATGGCGAACGACGACCGGCGCATCTACGGCGTGCAGTTCCATCCGGAAGTGACCCACTCCGACGAGGGACGCGCGGTCATCGAGAACTTCCTGAATATCTGCGGCTGCGTGGGCGACTGGTCGATGGAAACCTACGCGCAGACGGCGATTGCCAACATCCGCGAAATCGTGGGCGACAAGGGCACGGTGCTGCTGGGACTTTCCGGCGGCGTGGACTCCTCCGTCGCGGCGGCGCTGATTTATAAGGCCATCGGCGACCGCCTGACCTGCGTCTACGTTGACCACGGCTTCATGCGCAAGGGCGAAACCGAGCAGGTGGTGAATGTGTTCACGCACACTTTCCCCGTGCGTCTGGTTGCGTCCGACGCCAGCAAAATCTTCTATGAGGATTTGAAGGGCGTTTCCGACCCCGAAACGAAGCGCAAGATTATCGGTCGTGACTTCCTGAAAGTATTCAAGGCGGAATCCGAAAAGCTCGGCAAGCTGGACTACTTCGCGCAGGGCACGATTTACCCGGACGTTATCGAGAGTGGTCAGGCGACGGGCGCGGCGGTCATCAAGAGCCACCACAACGTCGGCGGCCTGCCCAAGGAACTCGGCTTCACACAGCTGATTGAGCCGCTGCGGATGCTGTTCAAGGACGAAGTGCGCGCGCTGGGCGAAACGCTTGGTCTCCCGCACGATCTTGTCTGGCGTCAGCCGTTCCCCGGCCCCGGTCTGGCGATTCGTGTCATCGGCGACCTGACCCCGGAAAAGGTGGAGATTGTCCGCGAGAGCGACGCGGTGCTGCGCGAGGAAATCGCCAAGGCCGGTCTGGACGCCGACATCCACCAGTATTTCACCGTCCTGACGGGCATCCGCTCCGTGGGCGTCATGGGCGACGAGCGGACGTACGACTACACCGTCGCCATCCGCGCGGTCACGACGGACGACTTCATGACCGCCGACTGGGCGCGCATCCCGTACGACGTCGTGCGCACGATTTCCGCAAGGATTGTCAATGAGGTGCCGCATGTGAACCGCGTCGTGCTGGACGTGACGACCAAGCCGCCGGCGAGTATTGAGTGGGAATAATACTCGAAAGGCTGAAAAGCCTTGAAAACACGTACTTTTTCAAAACAGGATTGCCTGTTTGATAGCAAAATGATAGCAGTTGTGAATGTCAACGAATATTTGAGCCAAGTGGGAACCAATATTTGAGCCACTAAT
>ERZ779869.2967-NODE-2967-length-13502-cov-3.000297_pt1 | contig 13502 bp, 13 predicted proteins | sample MGYA00511557_ERZ779869 | MGnify/ENA primary metagenome ERZ779869 (study PRJEB29588, sample SAMEA2154620) | human gut metagenome | biome: human gut; feature: human-associated habitat; material: faeces | place: Denmark | collected 2008/2010 ...
AACCGGCTACGGCTACCGCGACACCGTTCAAGACATACAGGGCATTATTCACCTTGATCCGGAGACGGCGGCGGATAAAATCCGCTTTATGCTTTCGGCGCAGGTTGATAACGGCGGCGGTCTGCCTCTTGTAAAATTCAATCATAACGCCGGTCATGAAAATACGCCGGACGATCCGGAATACGTTAAGGAAACAGGACACCCTTCATACCGTGCAGACGACGCATTATGGCTGTTTCCGACTATCGTTAAATATATCGGAGAAAGCGGCAACAAGAGCTTTCTTGACGAGGTAATCGTATATGCCAACGGCGGCGAGGCTTCAGTTTACGATCATCTTAAAAACGCCATACGCTTTTCAATGGAAAGACTCGGCGCTCACGCTATGCCGGCCGGACTTCACGCCGATTGGAACGACTGCCTGAGAATGGGCGCAAAGGGCGAATCCACCTTTGTAGCATTCCAGCTTTATTATGCAATGTCTGTAATAAAGGATATGGCGGCTGAAAGAAACGATATAGAATATGTTTCTTATATTGAAAAGGTTCAGTCCGAATTAGGCGCGTCGCTTGAAAAGTGCTGGGACGAGGACAGATTTATAAGAGGAATACGCGAAGACGGCGTAATCGTAGGAGCAAAGAACGATCCTGAAGCAAGCATGTGGCTTAATCCTCAGAGCTGGAGCGTAATCTCAAAATTCGCTTCGAACAAGCAGGCGGAGGACGCTTTGAACAGCGTTCACGATATACTCAATACTCCATACGGCGCTAAGCTTTTAGATCCTCCCTATAAGGATCATTACTTTGACGGCGCTTTAATGCATATTTTCAACGCCGATACAAAGGAAAACGGGGGAATATTCTCTCAGTCGCAGGGCTGGCTCATTCTTGCCGAATCCCTGATAGGTCACGGCGACAGAGCGTTTGAATACTTTATGGAAAGTTCTCCGGCGGCAATGAACGACAAGGCGGAAATAAGAGTTATCGAGCCTTATGCTCACGGACAGTTCACTGAAAGCAAGGCTTCTCCTTATGAGGGACGCTCTCATGTTCATTGGCTTACCGGAACAGCCTCAACTGTTATGGTTGGCTGTGTGGAGGGTATCTGCGGAATGCGTCCCGACGCCGACGGACTGACTGTTTCTCCTGCAATTCCATCTGAATGGGACGGTTTCAGAATCGAGAAATCATTCAGAGGAAAACAGCTTTCTATTGAAGTTCAGAATGCGGAGCATGTTCAGAGCGGAGTAAGGGAAATCGTACTCAACGGAGAAAAACTGGAGGGTAATTACATTCCGGCTGATAAGCTCGCGACAGAAAACAAAATCACAGTTATAATGGGTTAATATATTATATATGAAAAGTACCGGAATAATATCCGGTACTTTTTTATTATTTTAAAGTCTCCATATTTCTCCAAGCAGTGAGGCCGCTTCTCTTATCGCTTCGCCGTCCATTCCCGAATAGCCTATGACGATTCGGCTTTCGGGCGCCGACTCTTTATCCGTCCAGTAATATTCGGACAATCCGTGAAGTCCTATTCCGTGTGCCGCCGCCGACTCCAAAAGCTCGCTTTCAGTCATTGAATTTCTGACGCGCATAAGAAAATGAAGTCCCGAATCCTCACCGCTTATAATAACCGTCCCTTTTCTTTTCCATTCCTCCGCCGCTGTCAGAAAAATGTCCCGCTTCTTTCTGTAAAGCTTTCTCATGCGGCTGATATGCCTCTCAAAGAAACCCTGCTTTAAAAATTCCGATAAAGTAATTTGCTCGAAAACCGGAACAGTGCAGGCGTAAAATCCAAGCCTTTTACGGTAGGCCGTTACAAGATGAGGCGGAAGAACCATATAGCTTATTCTCATTGACGGAGCAAGCGTCTTTGTGAAAGTATTAATATATATAACGCGTTCGCCGGTATCCATGCTTTGAAGAGTCGGTATCGGTTTACCGGAAAATCTGAATTCACTGTCGTAATCGTCCTCAATTATATATTTTCCGTTTTCAGAATAAACCATGCCTAAAATTTCCTGACGGCGGCTGACGGGCATTATTGTTCCGAGGGGAAAGTGATGGGAGGGCGTAATATGATAAATATCAGTATTATCAAATACATTTCTTATATCCGCGCCGTAATCGTCCATAGCTATCGGCACAGTTTTCATGCAGTTTTGCTTGAATATTCGATATATTTTCCCATATCCGGGATTTTCTATTCCATAGGAACGTTCCCTCCCCAATAACTGTATAATAAGTCCCGTAAGATATTCTGAGCCCGCTCCCACAACGATTTGTTTTGGGTTTACATTCATACCGCGGAAGCTTTTAAGATATGCCGCTATCTGCACTCTCAGCTCCGCCGTACCATAAGGACCGCAGGAATTAAGCAGATCTTCGCTTTGACTGTTCAGCACCTCCCTTGAAAGCTTTGCCCATGATGAAAACGGAAAGAAGGCCGTGTCAGCGCGGTTAGTACCAAAATCATATTTATAATTGTCTTCCGGCGGCTCCTTGTCTATATGCGGAATATCCATATTTTCAGAAGCAAGCCTTGATTGTATTTTTTCAGCATAAAAACCGCTGCCCGGCTTCGAATGAATATAGCCCTCCGCGCAAAGCTGAGAATAAGCGCTTTCAACTGTAACAACGCTTATTTTCAGATGCGAGGCAAGCTCTCTTTTCGACGGCAGCCGCTCTCCTGCGGCTATTTCACCTTTTTCTATAGAGCTTCTGACAGCGCTGTAAAGCTGACTGTATAACGGAATATGAGATTGAGGATCTAAATTAAAAGTTAGCATATAAAATCGACCTTATAAAAAATATTAAAATTGGTTATTGAAATAATGTCAATTCAGTATTAATATTATATCGTACTTTATAAAAACAGTCAAGCGGCAATCAGCGTAAAAAATATTAATATTATACTGATAAATCGTTAGTACGACAGATCAAATGAAAATACATAAAGCCGCAGAGATATTTTCATTACTATATTCGCTGATTCCGAAAGCGGCAGAATGGAGATTAATATGGCAAATAATCGTTATGAACTGAATAAGGAGCTTGCACAGATGCTCAAGGGCGGAGTTATTATGGACGTTACAACTCCCGAACAGGCGGAAATAGCTGAAAAGGCCGGCGCATGCGCGGTAATGGCGCTTGAAAGGATACCTGCCGATATAAGGGCGGCAGGAGGCGTCGCCAGAATGAGCGATCCTAAAATGATAAAGGGAATACAGGAGGCGGTGTCAATACCGGTTATGGCAAAATGCAGGATAGGGCATTTTGCCGAGGCTCAGATTTTGCAGTCTATAGAAATTGACTATATAGATGAAAGCGAGGTGCTCTCGCCGGCCGATGATAAATATCATATCGACAAGACAAAATTCGAGGTTCCGTTCGTATGCGGCGCCAAGGATTTAGGGGAAGCTCTCAGAAGAATCAGCGAGGGCGCGTCTATGATAAGAACAAAGGGCGAGCCTGGTACCGGAGATGTCGTTCAGGCTGTCAGACATATGAGAACGACGCAGGGAGAAATCCGCAGAATTTCGTCAATGTCCGAAGACGAGCTTTATCAGGCGGCAAAGGACTTGCAGGTTGATTATGACCTTGTAAGATATGTTGCAGAAAACAAAAGACTGCCTGTTGTAAACTTTGCGGCGGGAGGCGTTGCGACTCCGGCGGACGCCGCTCTTATGATGCAGCTTGGCGCAGAGGGAGTATTCGTCGGTTCGGGAATCTTCAAATCGGGAAATCCCGCCAAACGTGCGGCTGCAATAGTAAAAGCCGTAACCAATTTTAACGATTACAAAATGCTCGCAGAGCTTTCCGAGGATCTCGGAGAAGCAATGGTCGGAATAAACGAGCAGGAAATAGCTTTGCTTATGGCAGAAAGAGGGAAATAATGAAGGTCGGCGTACTGGCTTTACAGGGAGCGTTTACTGAACATGAAAAAATGCTTGCGTCTTTAGGCGCCGATGTCTTTGAAATAAGGCAGAAAAAGGATATAGAGCAGGGCATGGACGCGGCGATGCTGCCGGGCGGAGAAAGCACGGTCATGGGAAAGCTCTTAAACGAGCTTGAATTAATGAATCCGTTGAGAAAGTTTATACAGGACGGTATGCCCGTATTCGGCACATGCGCCGGTCTTATTCTGCTTGCGGAAAAAATCCTCGGCGACGAATCCGTTCACTTAGGCACAATGCGGATTACCGCCAAAAGAAACGCCTACGGACGTCAGCTCGGAAGCTTCAACGCGGAAGAAAGCTTTGACGAAATAGGAAAAATCCCAATGACTTTTATAAGAGCGCCGTATATCGAAGAGGCAGGCGAAGGGGTTAAGCCTCTTGCTGTCTGCGGAGGCAAAATAGTCGCGGCAAGACAGGATAAGCAGCTTGTTACCGCATTCCATCCGGAGCTTACAAACGACGTTTCAGTGCACAGATATTTTTTAGAAAAAATATGCGGAAATAGTTAATGATTAAAATACCAAAAGCCTTTGAAATTAAAGTATCAAAGGCTTTAAGTATTTTTATTGTATTGACTCATATCGTTTACTTTGCTATAATTAAAAGCAATAAACAGAAATTTGAGGTAAAAAAATGATTAATATACGTCAAGCAAGACAAGATGATACATCAAGACTTGCTGAAATAGAAATCTTCAATTACAGGCTGAATTTTAACTATAGCTTTTAGTTTAACAGTAATTAAATTTATCAACCCTCAGGATTTTTATTTCCTGAGGGTTTGTTTCTGTATATCGTCGTCACATAACAAATGTTTTGGGCACGTTTGACCGGTCTATCATAATAAAGTTCTTAACAATAAACTCACTTTTTCTTTCCGTTATACCTTTCAAACGCTTCGCAGACGTCCCCGTCAAAAACAATCTTTCCGCCGTTCAAATAAATAGCCCTGCTGCATGTGTCGCTCATGCTCGCCATAGAATGACTTACAAATAAAACGGTTATGCCCGAATCTCTCAGTTTTCTTATTCTGGCCTCGCATTTTTTTCTGAATTCGGCGTCCCCCACGCTGAGAGCCTCGTCTATAACAAGTATATCCGGACGTATATTTATATTTATAGCAAAGCCCAGACGCATTTTCATACCGCTTGAATAGGTTCTTACCGGCTGATCAATATATTCTCCCAGCGCTGCAAATTCAATTATACTATTCTCTATTTCACTTATCTCGGACTTTTCAAGACCGAGCAGATAGCACTTAAGATAAATATTTTCCCTGCCCGTCATATCCCCGGAAAAACCGGCCGTAAGCTCTAAAAGCGCCGCCACCTTGCCGTTTACGTATATATCTCCGGAGGTTGCGAAGGACACGCCGGTTATCATTTTCAGCAGAGTCGATTTTCCCGCGCCGTTTTTACCTATTATTCCGACTGATTCTCCTTCTTTTATCTCGAATGAAATGCCGTCCAATACCTTATGGCGCTTGACGCCCTTATTATTGTTGAAAATAGCCTTGAATCTTGCTTTTTCATTTTTATAAAGAAAATATTCTTTACTGACATTTTCAAACTTTATTACGGTTTTGCTCATGACTGCCGCTCCTTTGCTGTTATTTTAAAGAACATCGGGTAGGATTTTTCTAAGCTTTCTGTAATAATGCGAGCCTAAGAAGATAATAAGCAGAAACTCCGCAAAGAATACAAGGGTTTCCGTAGTGTAATTGCTGTCGAAAATAAATTCATGGTAAAGAAAGCATTTCCTGTAACCGTTTATAAAATAATTCAGCGGATTAAAATACATAACCGTTTTTAAAATTCTGCTCTGCACCTCATATGTGTTCCAGAATATGCCTGAAAGCCAGAAAAGGCCGGTCATAATTGAGTTAATAAGATTTTCAAAATCCCTGCTGAACGCGCTCAGAGGCGCCGTCGCCCAAGAAAGAGCCAGCAGAAACAGGAACATCATCGGCATATAGTAGAAAAACTGAAGATTGTAAACGGACGGTCCGTATCCCATAAATATAAGCATAATATACATTATAACGCACATGCCTATGTGGACAATCAGCAAACCAAGCGCATTAAAGGTCATTATATTAGATACTGGAAAGGAAAGCTTCGTCACAAACTGACTGTTGTTTCTGATAGAACGGGATCCGCCTACGATTTCCTCATTTATAAAAAACCACGGAATATATCCTGAAAGCATAAAGACAAACCTCGGATAGCCGCTTACCATCCCGCTGTTTCTTATTCCCACAGTAAAGGCAAACCATAATATAAACAGCGTAAACGACGGTTTAATCAGCGCCCATAAAGGCCCCATAACGGAACCCTTGTATTTTTTTATAAGATCGTTTACCGCAAGCATCCATATTTTTTTCCACTGTCCTCTGTGTTCGGAAACTATCTCAGTCAATCCGAAACGCGTTTTTCTCTTTACCATTTTATCATCTCCGGTTTATTTGAATATTTCGATTACAGCCTTCTTAGCGCAGCTTCCGCAGTCATATGGATTGAATTTCTTTCTAAAGGCCTTCAGAACCGATTCATATTTTAATAGCCCGTTTCCTCCGGCTCTCAGATCGTTCAAAACCATTTTCAGACATTCCTCAAGCTTTGACTGCGTCTGAGCCGTAAAGCCCGGAAGCATTGCGGTACCGAAATAAAAGTCTCTCATTCTCGTCATGTATTCGCTTACGTCATATAAATAAAACAGCATCGGTCTGTTCAGGTTAGCATAATCAAAAAAAACGCTTGAATAATCGGTTATCAGAACATCGCTTATAATATACAGATCGTTTATGTCTCCATAATCGGACGCGTCCAGCACATAGCCTCCGAACCTTTCAAAATCAAAATTATCCGCCACAAAATAATGCGCCCTGAAAAGTATAACAAAATCATCGCCGCATTTGAGACGCAGGCTTTCAAAATCCATTGAAAGCTTTAAGGTGTAGCCCGCGCCGCCGAACTGATTATCGCGGAACGTAGGGCAATAAAGAATCACAAGCTTATCTTCCGGTATATTAAAGCTTTCCTTTATTCTTTCAACTTTTTCTCCGCTGTAATTAAAAAGCTCGTCGTTTCTCGGATATCCGGTTTCCAATATAATATTTTCTTTGCCGAGCCTGTCAAGATTAAAAGCCGATATAAGCTTCTGAGTGCAAAATGGCGACTGTGAGATCATAGCGGTTATTTTTTCCGCCTCTTTTGTATATTCCCTGCGGATTTCGTCAACCGTAGAGGTTGCGTTTCCCGCCGCTTCAATGTCACAGCCTATTTTTTTAAACGGAGTACCGTGCCAGCACTGTATATAACGCTGATCCGCTCTGGGGAAGATAAAATCCCTGAGCCTTGAATTAACTATCCATGTGCCCGCCCGGGCATACGCCCTGTACGCTTTATCAGAATCAAATTTTACAAGACTTGTGTTTTCAGCAAAGCTTCCATGAGACTTAATATCACGGAAAACCCAAACGTAGCGGTAATCCGCAAATTCAGGAGCCTTCTGCATATACTCGTATATAGCCTTTGGACTGCACGAATAGCTTCTGCCCTGAAAGGATTCGAAAACCACGAGCTTGGCGTCAGTCTTTTCCCTTTGAGAAAGCTTAACGAATTTATCCGACCTGATTTTAAGATAAAGTCGTTTTAAAAGCTTCTTTAAGAACGCAACTTCCTTTATTTTTTCCTTTATACTCATCTCGTTTACCTTATTCCGACAGCCTCGACAGCTCTGCGGCAGTTTTGACCGTCCTGATATTTATTGAAAATATCGTTCATTTCCCTTCGCTTTGCCCCGTAAGGATCTATGCCGCTGAAAACAGAACGTACAAACTCCAGCATTCCCTCGCCGTCTGAAAACTTTTCGCCAGGCATATAGTCATACGGATTATCCACTGTAAAGCCGCGCTCTCCTTCATAATCTTTCATATCGCCTACCGCGAAACCGATAGGACGGTCAAGAAGCAGATAATCAAAATAAACCGACGAATAATCGGTTATCAGAGCGTCCGCCCTTCCGAGCAGGGAATAAAGTCCCACGCCGTTTTTTTCAAAGGTTTCCTGATCTATTACGCTTATATTATTGAATTTTCTTAACCTGTCCGGCGAGGACTCCGACAGCGGATGCAGCTTGATCGTCCCTTCCCAGCCGTATTTGCCGCAGAGGGAATCAAGGCGTTTAAACTGTTCTGGATTAAGAATATCAAGCTCGTCCGCATGCCCCTGACGGAAGGTGGGAAGCCAGAGCAGAAGTCTGTCGCCGTCTGAATGTTTTACAGACGCGCTTTTTATCATTTCGTCAGTTCTGGGCTGCCCGCAGATTATGATCTGACCGTCGTCGCAGCTAAAGCTTTTTTTCATTATATCTCGGAAAAACTCGGAGGTGCACAATATTCCGGTAAAATAATTATAATCGGTTTTTTCATATCCCGGAAGCATATTTCCTATTCTTTTAAGCGGCATGCCGTGCCAGAGATTAAAAACCTTCTGCCCTCTTTTCGGCTTTACGGGATATTTCCCGAAGCAGTAGAAAACATATTTACAGGTAAAAAAGCTGAAAAGCCCCCTGAGGTTGTTTATAAGCTTAACGTTTTTTTCCCGTTTTACAACGGCTCTGTCGTCAAGGCTGCATATTATCTTAAAACGACTGTTATAGCCGTTTTCAATAAGATAATCGTAAACCGCCCTGATATTGTCGCGGAAGCCCATGTTAGAATATAAAAATATTTTTCTTTCATTTTTGGGAACAACGCTGTTGACGATATTCAAAAAGGACCATATCCTTCTCGGAGCCATTCTTAAAAAGCTCATTTATCCCTCCGCTTTCTCAGAAATTTCGAATAAAGAAATATGCGAAGCCTGTTGGGAACAAGTCCGCCCGCTATATGTGCGGCGCAGGCCGCTAAAAAATCACCGAATCCGCAAAATCCCTCTCTGTATATTCTCCTGCGGAATTTCAACGCCGCTATCGTATAATCAAGACCGCCTCTCCTGCCGTACATACCTCTTCCCGCTCTCATGTAAAGCAGCGGCTGACGTATATTATACGCCTTGCAGCCGCGGCGGAGCATTCTAAGCCAAAGATAATAATCCTCGAACCAGCGGCACTCCATATATCCTCCGGACACATAAACCTGCTGCTTTCGGAACGCTGTGCAGGGATGATTAAACGGATTTCTCCTGCCGGCATATTTTTTTATTTCCTCCGGTGTTTCGGGAAGCTCCTTGACAGCAAGAGCGTTGCTTATATCCCCTTCAAATTCCGTCACAGTACCGCTTACTATATCCGCGCCCTGTTCCCTGAAAGCGTCAAGCTGAAGCCTCATTCTGTCGGGAAAGGCTATATCGTCGCTGTCCATTCTTGCTACTATATCATTTTTGCAGTAATTCAGACCATTGCTTAAAGCCGCGGCCAGTCCTCTGTTTTTTTCAGAGTAGATTACGTTGATATAAGGATATCTTTCCTTAAATTCGTCTATAACAAGATAAAGAGCAGAGGTAAGCTGACCGTCGCAGACAATAACGAAATCGTTCGGCGCGACAGTCTGTTCTACCATGCTTTTTATACTTTCACGCAGGTTTTCCGGTTTTTCCTTGGCATAAACCGCCATAAGAACCGAATAGTCAGCGGGCATAATATCCTCCCCTTATGTCTTTGAACAATTCATTAATAGTATACCCGTTTGTAAAGATAATGTCAAGGTTGAAAATACCAGTTTGTTTTTGTTATGTAAATCTTTTTTATACCTTTTTTCTTCCGGTATATTGAAATAATATCTGAATTGTGGTATAATTTTAATGATTTGAATCTTCCGCGGCTGAATTTTTCCGTTCGATTATTGTTAAACCGTTAACCGACGGCATGATTTCCCGTGATTTATATGTTCAAATTCTACAAAAATAAAATTATCTATTGAAACTTTTATTTAATCGTGATATATTTAATAGTATTCAAAATAGGATTAAAGGAGGTTTTCCCGGATGATTAAAATAAATGTGAATAGATTTGCCGAAGTGTTTTCCGCTTCAAGCTTGATTATTATGCCGGGAGAGCCGGCGATTTACCGAGTCTGAGTTTCACCTGCTATATTTATTTTTATTTTAGATATACTCAGCAGTCCTGCGGTAAAGATTTCCGCAGGCTTTTTAACATATTTTTATCGAAAGGATTTTACTTATGAAATTATCAGGTTCACAGATTATAATCGAGGTTCTGTTAGAACAGGGCTGCGACTGTATCTTCGGCTATCCCGGAGGTCAGGTTATAAATATATACGACGCTCTTTACGAAAATCAGGACCGCATAAAGCATATAATAACGGCCCATGAGCAGGGCGCGGCTCACGCCGCGGACGGCTATGCAAGATCAACCGGAAAAACAGGCGTCGTTCTTGCAACGTCCGGTCCGGGAGCCACAAACCTTGTAACCGGAATAGCGACCGCTTATCTGGATTCTGTTCCGGTAGTCGCAATAACCGGCAACGTTCCGTGCAGTCTGCTGGGCAGAGACAGCTTTCAGGAGGTTGATATCTGCGGAGTTACCCTGCCGGTAACAAAGCACAATTATATTGTAAAGGACGTAGACGAGCTTGCGGATACGCTGAGAGAAGCTTTCAGGATAGCAAAATCGGGACGTCCCGGACCTGTTCTGGTAGACGTTCCCAAGGACGTTCAGATAGCCACGACAGAGTTTGAAAATAAAAAGCCGTTCGAGCCTTATAAAAATCCCCAAGCAAGCGACGAGCAGCTTAAAATTGCCGCGGAAATGATAGCCAAAGCACGCAAGCCCTATATCTACTGCGGCGGCGGTATAATCTCAGGAAACGCGGGAAGCGAGGTCATGGAATTTGCCGAGCTTATCGACGCTCCGATCGGATGCAGTATGATGGGCGTTTCCGCCGTTCCATGTTCAAATCCGAGATTCCTCGGAATGCAGGGAATGCACGGACATTACGCGTCATCTATGGCTCAGGCCGAAGCGGATCTGGTTATTGCCGCGGGCGCCAGATTCAGCGACAGAGCGACGGGAAACAAGGACGTTTACGTTAGAAACTGCAATATAATACATATTGACGTAGACGACGCGGAAATAGATAAGAACGTAACCAGCCATCTCGGATTAAACGGGGATGTTAAGGAAATACTTTCAAAGCTTAATTCTATGCTTAAAAAGCAGCAGCGTCCTGAATGGAATGCCGAAATAGAAAAATTCAAGGCTGAGGAAGCCGGAATGACTGCAAAGTCAAGCGCTATGACTCCCTATGATATTATAGACACAGTCAATAAAAAAATGCCTGACGACGCTATTATAGTAACCGACGTAGGACAGCATCAGATGTGGGCTGCGCAGAGATACAAATTCGAAAAGCCGAGAACATTCATCTCAAGCGGCGGCTTAGGCACTATGGGCTTTGGTTTGGGAGCCGCTGTCGGCGCGTATACGGCGTCGCGGAAACCGACCGTTCTTTTCACAGGCGACGGAAGCTTCGGAATGAATCTAAACGAGCTGGCAACCGCGGTTTCATGCAACATTCCGGTAATCATCGTAATTATGAACAACGGGGTTCTGGGAATGGTAAGGCAATGGCAGACGCTGTTTTTCAACAAGCACTATTCAAATACGACGCTCTGCCGTCAGACCGATTTTGTAAAGCTTGCGGAGGCCTTCGGCGCTCTGGGCTTTAGAGCGTCAGACACAGCGGAGCTTTCAGCGGCTTTGGATAAGGCCGCTGAGGCAAAGCGTCCGGCGGTTATAGACTGCAAAATAGATAAGGATGAATTTGTTCTTCCTATGCTTCCTCCGGGCGGCTCTATCGACGATATTATAACAGAAATCCGCGGAGGTGAAATCTGATGGAAAAATATGTTTTCAGTATACTTGTTTCAAACAGATTCGGAGTTTTAACAAGAGTTTCAAGCATGTTCACAAGAAGAGGCTTTAACATTGATACGCTGACCGTCGGCGAGACAGAATCGCCTGAATTTTCAAGGATAACCATTTCCATGAGAGGCGACGAATATTCAAAAACTCAGATTATCAAACAGCTCAGTAAGCTTCACGACGTAAAGCAGGTTCAGATTATGGAGCGCGACGAAACTGTCACCCGAGAGCTTCTTCTTATCAAAATCAAGAACGATTCCAGGACAAGACAGGATATACTCGCCGCGGTAGACGTTTTCCGTTCCAAGATCGTAGATTATTCTCCGGACGCTCTCTGCATTGAAATAACCGGAGAAAGCTCAAAAATCAACGCTTTTATTGAGCTTGTAAAGCCCTTCGGCATAATGGAGATATGCCGTACGGGTATAGTAGCTCTTGAAAGAGGCAGCAATTGTCTGAGAAAAAATTAATCTCGTCGGCTGTCCAATAAATTATTATATTGTAAAAGGAGTCTTTATAATGTCAAATTCAGCAAAGGTATTTTATCAGGAAGACTGCGATTTAACCTTACTTTACGGCAAGACGATAGCGGTTATCGGCTACGGAAGCCAGGGACACGCTCATGCTCTTAACGCCAAGGAATCTCTCGGAGACAATGCAAGAGTTATTATCGGTCTTTACGAAGGCAGCAAAAGCTGGGCAAAAGCAGAACAAGCAGGCCTAAAAGTTATGACAGCAGCAGATGCAGCAAAAGCAGCAGATGTGATTATGGTTTTAATTCCTGACGAGAGACAAGCAGAAATGTATAAACAAAACATTGCACCTCATCTGACAGCGGGCAAAGCTTTGATGTTTGCACATGGTTTTAACATCCACTACGGTCAAATTGTACCGCCTGCAGATGTTGACGTTTTGATGATTGCTCCAAAAGGTCCCGGTCATACCGTACGCAGCGAATATGTTGAAGGTAAAGGCGTACCTTGTCTAATTGCTGTTCATCAAGATGCTACAGGTAAAGCACAAGATATTGGTCTTGCATATGCAGCAGGTATTGGTGGTGCAAGAGCAGGTGTTCTTGAAACAACATTCAGAGTTGAAACAGAAACAGACCTATTTGGTGAACAAGCTGTTCTTTGCGGCGGTGTAACTGCTTTGATGCAAGCAGGCTTCGAGACCTTGGTAGAAGCAACGCATACTTTGAGTGCGTTCACGAAATGAAATTGATTGTTGACCTGATTTATGAAGGTGGTTTCTCCAGAATGAGATATTCTATTTCTGACACTGCTGAATACGGCGACTATGAAACAGGTAAGAGAATCATTACAGAAGAAACCAAAAAAGAAATGAAAAAGGTACTTTCAGAAATTCAAGACGGTACTTTCGCTTCCAAATGGATTAGCGAGAATAAATCCGGTCGTGCCCACTTTACAGCTTGCCGTCGTTTAGGCGCAGAACATGAATTAGAAGCTGTTGGTAAAGAACTACGTAAAATGTATTCTTGGAATGACGAGAAATAATTTCATCATATAAAAATCCTCTGCATGGTAATTGTCCGTGCAGAGGATTTTTTTGGTTTGATTTAGTGAATGAAATTGGTGGAGTCTGCAACATCAGGTTGAGGTTGTGGAATATTGTGTTGTTTTGCACATGCA
>ERZ779869.2971-NODE-2971-length-13488-cov-5.330380_pt1 | contig 13488 bp, 9 predicted proteins | sample MGYA00511557_ERZ779869 | MGnify/ENA primary metagenome ERZ779869 (study PRJEB29588, sample SAMEA2154620) | human gut metagenome | biome: human gut; feature: human-associated habitat; material: faeces | place: Denmark | collected 2008/2010 ...
ACTTCCTATCTTTATTACAAGATAATCTTATCAAAAAAAGCACTATATTTCAAGTACTTTTAAAACAATTCTTTTGAATCTAATATAATTGTAACAGGTCCATCATTATATATTTCTACTTTCATGTCTGCACCGAATATTCCAGTTTCAGTATGAACTAGACTTTTTAACTTTTCATTCATGTAGTCATATAACTTAGTTGCCTCATCTGGTTTCATTGCATTAACAAAACTTGGACGTCTTCCTTTACTACAGTCAGCATATAAAGTAAACTGGCTAATGTTTAAAATAGATCCTTTAACATCTAACAAACTTAAGTTCATTTTCTCATTATCGTCTTCAAATATTCTTAGATTTAATATTTTATCTATCATTTTGTCAACTATTTCTAATGTATCTGTATCAGTAAAGCTAGATAAAAGCACAAAACCATGTTCAATACTTCCGTTTACTTTTCCATCAATTGTAACTTTACTATTCTTACTTCTTTGCACTACTACTTTCATTATCTTTCCACCTTACTTACAAATTTAAGTCCTCTTAAATCATTCATAAACTTATCTAAACTTTCTTTATTCTTAACTTTACAAACAAGCTCATATATATCGTCTACTTTATTGTTACCCTTATTATTTATAGAAGTAACTAACACATCACTTTTTGTAGCAACACTTATTATATCAACTAAATGCTCATTTGATGGGTCAATATATACTTTTATATTTGTAATAAATTTATCCATTACTTTATCATTCCACTCAGCATTAATAATTCTTTCTCCATTTGCGTCTATCATTTTACAGTCTTTTCTATGTATTGTAACACCATTACCCTTAGTAATATATCCTACTATCTCATCACCCAAAACTGGATTACAACAATTTGCTAAGTTAGTCAAAATATCTCCATATCCTGCAATTAATATTTTACCATTTGGAGTGTCTTTTACTACAACGTCATTTTCAAGTAACTTCTCAATTGTATCGTCTTTCTTAGGGTTAACTATATCATTAAGTTTATTAACTACCACTATTGGAGTATATTTTAAACTAGATATACCTAAACATACTTCGTCAAAATTATCACATGATAATTCTTCACATAATTTAGTAATATTTTCTTCAGTTAATACTTCATTTATATTTATATGTTTTTTCTTTAACTCTTCTTTTAATAAAGCATTACCAGTTTCTATAGATTTATCTTTTTCTTTTTTATAGAAATAACTTCTAATTCTAGATTTAGCACTTTCTGTTTTAACAAACTTTAGCCATGCTTTTGATGGAGTATGTCCTTTTTCACGTCTTAAATCAACTATATCCCCATCTTGTAGTTTATAGTCTAAACTCACTTGTTTTCCATTAACTAAAGCTCCAATTGTTGTATTACCTACTTCACTATGTATTTTGTATGCAAAATCTATTGGCGTTGAGTCTACAGGTAGTTCTATTATATCTCCTTTAGGGGTAAATATATAGATAAATTCTTTTGTTATAGAGTTATTTAAATCTTTAAAAAACTCACTATTATCTTCCATATCATTTACTTCTATTAAAGTTCTAAACTGTGCTAATTTCATTTCTAGCTCATTTTTCTTAGACCCATCAGTATGCTCTTTATAACTCCAGTGTGAAGCTACACCATGTTCAGCTACTTCATTCATTTCATAAGTACGTATCTGTACTTCAAAGATATTACCATCCACCCCAAATACAGTAGTATGTAAACTTTGATACATATTATTTTTAGGATTAGCTATATAATCTTTAAATCTCTTAGGAATAGGCCTAAACTTTGAATGAATTAGCCCTACTACTAAATAACACTCTTCTGTTTTTTCTACAAGTACTCTTAGTCCTAGTAAATCATATATTTCCTCCCATTTTTTACCAGCTTTTAATTTATTAAATATACCTCTTACAGACTTAACTCTATAAGTAATTTCATACTTAATTTCATGCTCGTTTAAAATATTTATTATCTCATCTCTCATTTTATATAAAGACTTTTCTAACTCTTCTTTACTAGCATCAATTTTTTCTAGTACTTCGTTATATAACTCTGGATAACTATATCTTAAACACAAGTCTTCTAGTTCACTCTTCATTGTTTTAATACCAAGCCTATGCGCTATTGGGATGTATATTTTTTCTGTTTCGTCAACCACGTCAAGTATATGCTCCTTTGGATGAACATACATTGTTCTTAAATTGTCTAACCTATCAGCTAGTTTAATAAACAAACTAATTGGGTTTTCACTAAGTCCTACTACTATTCTTCTATATTTATCAGTATCATTTCCCTTAAAAGTTCTCTTTAGATGACTTAACTTACTAATTGAGTTTAATATAGTTAACACATCTACCCCAAAATAATCAGTTATTTCTTCAGGTGTAACTTTCTCTAAGGTAATCCCCTCATGTATAAGAGCACATCCTATTGTAGTTGTATCCATCTTAAGCATCGCTAGTATAGTAGAAACTCTTATTGCATGACAAATATATTCTTCTTTAGTAAGTCTAGTCATCCCTTCATATATCTTAAGTGCATAGTTATAGTATTCATCAATTATCACTAAAGACTTACTATCCATATAACTTGATAAAATACTCTTTAATTTTTCATAATCTTTTTCTTTTGTTTCCATTATCCATTTATTCCTTTAATTATTAATTCTTCAGGCTCTTTATCTTCTTTATTAATTTTAGGATGCTTAATTCTATGTATTTCTAGTTTTTCCCATACAAATGGTGCGATAAATAAACTACTAAATGTACCAAATGTCAAACCAAATAAGATAGTCAAATTAAACTCCTTAACACCTGTTGAATTCATTAAAAGTAATACTATAATTGCTGAAAGTGTTGTTATACTAGTTAAAACATTTCTTCTTAGTGTTACACTTGCACTATAGTTAACTACTTCTTTTATAGTTTCTTCATTTATTTTTTTAACTTTACTTAAACTATCTCTAATCATATCAAATACTATTATTGTATTATTAATTGAATAACCTATAATTGTTAGTATACCTGCTACAAATATAAAGTTTATTTCTATTCTAAATATTATAAACAAGCTTATTGTAACTAGTACATCACTTAAAATAGCTATAATACTAGACACACCAAAATTATAAGTAAATCTTACTGCTATATATATTAGAATAGCAATACTTGCATAAATTAAACTCTTTATTGCATTTTTAGTTAAATCTTTTTTAACAACATTACTAATACTAGATATATCAGTATCAATATCTTTTGCAAGCATATTTTCTTTAATAGACTTTATCTCTTCACTATTTAAACTCTCATCTATTTTTATAAAATATTCTTTATCATTTAGTTTATCTTCTTCATTAATAGTATAATCTTTAAGTATATCTTTTACTTCTGTTATATCTATATTTTCAGAAGATTTTATAGTAATTGCACTTCCTCCTTTAAAGTCTACACCCAATTTTATTCCATTAGTAAGTAGCATTACTACACCGGTAATTATAACTAGACAAACAACTATAATATTGTATTTTGCATACTTAGTTATGTTTCTAACTTTACTTTTCTTACATTTTCCTAAGAATAAGTTAATATTATCATCAAACTTACCTGTATTTATAAAGAATGACAACACAAATCTATTAACTCCAACCATAGATATAGAAGTCACTATAATAGTTAACATAAGCATTGTTGCAAAACCTTTAACACTAGATTCACCAAATATAAATAATACTAAAGCTGCAATAAATGTTGTAAGGTTTGCGTCTATTAAAGACACTAAACTTCTTTTATTTCCATCAACATATGCATTTTTTAAACTCTTACCATTTGCTATCTCTTCTTTAATTTTCTCTAAAGTTATAATACTAGAGTCAACAGCCATTCCTATACCAAGTATTAAAGCCGCGATTCCTGTTAAAGTTAATACTCCGTCTATTAAATTATAGAATAAGAACACTAATGAAATATATAAAGCTAAACTAATTACACTAATTAAACCTGATAATCTATAGAAGAACACCATAATTAAAGCAATTATAATAAATGTAATAATTCCAGCCTTAGCAATTAATGCTAAAGTGTTTGACCCGTATGACGCATCTACTGTTTTTGTGCTTATTTCAGTTAACTTAGTTGGCAAACTACCTGAATTTATTAAGTCTACTAATAAACTTGCTTCTTCTTCGGAAAAGTTTCCTTGTATAACTACATTACTAGAAAATGCTTCTTTTACAGTAGCAGCAGAAATACAGTTACTTCCACTTTCTCCACATTTAGTAGTACTATACTCATCTCCTTCTTTATAGTCAAGCCAAATAGTTATCATTTGATCAGTACTTTCTGAAACACTTTTAGTAACTCTATAAAAAGTATCTTTGTCTTTTATAGATAATGCTACAACTGGTTTACCTGTTTTATTGTCATAATCTAAACTAGCTCCAGGAGTAGCAAGCACACTACTAGACATCAATTCCTCATTAGAAGTATTCCTAAATGTTAACACTGCAGGTGTAGTAAGTCTATCTCTTGCTTCACTTTCATCTTTTACTCCAGGAAGTTTTACTCTTATTTTATTCCCTTCAATAACTATTTCAGGCTCACTTACTCCAAGAGTATCTATTCTTTTACCAATTGACTTATAAGTAGCCTTAATATCAGAGTCAGTAACATCTTTTCCATCCAAACTTTCTACCAAGTATAATACTTCAAAACCCCCTTTTAAATCTAATCCATAATTAATTTTCTTACTAAATGTAAAAGTTAAAAATACACTTACTAAAAATATTACTAAAGTAATAAGTAAACATTCACCTATTTTATAAGTCTTTTTCTTCATAACAAATTTCCTTCCTCTTTAGATATCTCAATATCTCTCTTTCTTAATATATCAAACACATACCCCTTAATACTCTCTAACTTCAAATCCATAATATCACTAACCATTTCACTTAATGTTAAGTCACTCTTTTTTTTCCATACAGTACTACTTAAATAATTCCATATATCTTCTTCTTTAATATAAGATATATGATTTCTTTTTAGTTCTTCTACTTTAGAATATAAAGCTGGTTTAATTCTATTATATAATTCTTCTAAATTTCTAAACTCTGTCATAACTTCACCCATTTAAGTATACTACATTTTTGAGGTTTTGAAAAGAAGACTTTAACAAAAAGTCTCCTTTAATCTATGTAAACACATGAAAGTGTATACTAATTGTATGTAAAACTATTATCTTTTATGTCTAACTAAACACATTTCTTTATTTAAAATACTTGCTTTATCTTGGTAATATTCATATCCGATTTCGTTAGCTAACTCACGGTATAAGTTAAAGATACGTTCTTTGTTTTCATCTTTAGTATCAATACAAGTACCAATAAATAATGGTTTCTTTGGAAGGTCAAATACTTCATTTGATAAACCGCATCCAATTATAGTGTCAAAACCTTCAATTAAAGGATGCTCATAATAATACTTGTTTCTTTTACTAAACCATTTATCATTTTCCATTGTACTAGGTACATAAATCTCTTTATCTTTGATATACCCGTTAGCACCTTTTAAGTTAAAGCTTCTTAAATCACTATAATCTACTTTACTATTTAAAATGTATGTATCATACCCTCTTAAATATTTTGACATACTAACTGTAACATCACTTAATATCTCTAGTATTGAAGAATAATCTTCTGGATTAAACCCATACGCTTTCATATACTCTAAAAATAACATCGTATCTACTGAATCTTTCATATTTACCCCCCATAAAAATCTATGACTAATTTGCTTTTTTATTATTGGTGGAGCTGACGAAGAGCGACTTCGTGTCCAAAGTATCAAGTATACAGGCATTCTTACAAGTTTAGTTGGTTTTAATTTCAGCTAATATTTAGGAGAGCCAACGATCCAATATTAACCTAAGTTTAGTAATTTTCATTATGAAACCTAAACAATTCATAATATAGTTCACTTTTATGAGTCTAGACATTACTCTCGTGAACAAAGAGTAAGCTAAACGCACCTTCTACCTAATTAGGCAAAACTAGGTGCAAAATTAAAGTTATCGTTTCCGATTATTTTATTGTCGCGTTTTAAGTACGCCTACTACTTGTACCCATACCTACGAAAACTCTGTCGAATCAAAACAGCCCCATAAGCATGATATAAGTATACCAAAAATTTTTAGTTTAGTCAACCTTTTGTACTAAAATAAATACAAAAACATCGTAATTAAACGATGTCTATTCATTTTCAAACTGACTATAATATAAAGAACTATATAGTCCATGCATACTAATTAGTTCTTCATGAGTTCCTTGCTCAATGATGTCCCCATCTTTTAAGACTAATATAAGGTCTGCATTTTTAATTGTAGAAAGTCTATGCGCTATAATAAATGATGTTCTACCTTTCATTAAAGAGTCCATAGCTTTTTGAATTAACTCTTCAGTTCTTGTATCAACGCTACTGGTTGCTTCATCTAGTATTAGCACCTTAGGGTCTCTTAAAATAGCTCTTGCAATTGTCAAAAGTTGCTTTTGTCCTTCACTAATATTACTTGTTTCTTCATTTATTTGCATATTATAACTATTAGGTAACGTTTGAATAAAGTGATGCACCTGAGCTTCTTTAGAGGCCTCTATAACCTCGTCATCCGTAGCATCTAGTTTTCCATACCTAATATTTTCCATAATAGTATCACTATAAAGCCAAGTATCCTGAAGAACCATTCCAATGTTCTTTCTTAGTTCATTTCTATCAACATCTTGTATATTAATATTATCTATCAAAATACTACCTGAATTAACATCATAAAATCTCATAAGTAACTTAACTAATGTAGTTTTCCCACTTCCAGTAGGCCCAACTATTGCGATTTTTTTACCTTTTTCTACATATGCACTAAAATCTTTTATAATAGGTTTATTTTCATCATATCCAAACTTTACATGGTCAAACGTAATATTACCTTTAACATTTTCTAAAAGTACAGGGTTTTCTAACTTTTTCTCTTCTTCTTCTAAAAGATAATCTTCCACTCTTTCACTAGCAGCAATCATGCTTTCTAACTCAGTCATAATACTTGCTAAATTTCCTATTGGATTAGTAAAGTTTTTAGCATATGTTATAAATGATTGAATATTTCCTACTGTAATCTTTCCTTGTATTACAAATAACCCACCTAAAAATGCAATAACAACGTAACTTAAGTTTCCTATAAGCATCATAATTGGATGCATTATTCCACCAATAAAGGTACTCTTCCATGTACTATTGGCAAGACTATCATTTTCTTTATTAAAATCTTTTAATATTTTGTCTTCAGAATTAAACACCTTAATAATATTATGATTTCTTAACATTTCTTCTACTTTTGTATCAACTTTAGCAAGTCCTTCTTGACGATAAGTAAAATACTTTTGTCCCTTACTTGCTATTTTTATAGTTAACATCATACATATTGGAAGTATTATAATTATAGCCAAAGTCATTGTAACATTTATACTAAACATCATTATAAGCATACCTAATAAAGCGACTATACAAGTAACTGTTTCTGTTAAAGCATTACTTAAATTTTGACTAATCTTATCAATATCATTAGTAATTAAAGACAACACTTCTCCGTGGCTTTTCTTATCAAAATATTTTAAAGGAAGCTTTTCCATCTTTCTATTTACTTTTCTTCTTAAGTCCATTGTGTATTTAGCACTTATTTTAGATACAACTACACCTTGAACATAGTTAAATATCGCACTTATTATATACAATATTAATAAAGTTATTAATATTGTATGAAGCTTATTAAAGTTTATACTTCCAGTATTATTTAGTTTAGCAATCACACCATTATATAACTCAGTTGTAGCATTTCCTAAAACTTTAGGCCCAACTATTGTAAAAAGTGTAGACAAAATACTAAACATAAAGACTACCATAATTTTAGCTTTATAAGGTTTAAGTGAAGATATAAGTCTCTTTAAAGAAGTAGTAAAATCTTTTGGTTTATCTTTCACTCTTCTTCACCTCCTAGCTGACTAATTTTAATTTCTTTATATATTGGACAAGTATTAATTAGCTCTTCATGTTTACCCATTGCTACTATTTCTCCATTATTTAACACTATTATATTATCTGCATTAATTACACTACTAATTCTCTGTGCAACTACAAATATCATTTTATCTTTAGATATACTTTTTAAATTTTCTCTTACTTTTTTATCAGTATTAAAGTCAAGAGCGCTAAAAGAGTCATCAAATATAAGAATATCCGGATCTTTTGCTAAAGCTCTTGCAATAGATAATCTCTGCTTTTGACCACCACTTACATTAGACCCACCTTCACTTATCTCTCTATCAAATAACTTTTCATTTTCGTTAACTATCTCCATAGCTTCACTTATATTACAAGCCTTTTCTATTAATTTAACATCTTTCTTTTTCTGAGCAAATGTTAAGTTACTCATTATTGTACCTTTAAATAATTTCCCCTTCTGTGGAACATACCCAATATGACTTCTCAAATCACTTACTTTTACATCTTTAATATTAACACCATTTATTAAAATACTTCCACTAGTTACTTCAAATAATCTTGGTATTAAGTTAATTAATGTAGACTTGCCACTTCCTGTACTACCAATAAATGCAGTAGTTGTACCTTTTTTAGCAGTAAAATTAATATCTCTTAACACATCTTCCGTTGCATTATTATATCTAAAGTATACATCTTTAAATTCTAAAGTATCAACTCCAGTTATCTTTTTAGTCTTTTCTTTATCAACAATAGTACTTTTAGTTTTAAATATCTCATTAATCCTTCTTACACTTACAAAGCTTCTTGGTATCATAATTAAAGACATAGACATCATTAAAAATGAACTAATTATTTGCATAGTATATGTAATAAATGCGATTAAATCTCCAACTTGCATTGAAAAACTTGAAACTTTATATGCTCCTACCCATATTATTAGAATAGCTACAGCGTTCATAATAAATGTTAGTGTAGGTAAAGATAAACTCCAAACTATATCTATATATAAGCCATTGTTTGCAAGTTCTGTATTAGCTTTATCAAACTTATCTTCTTCAAACTTTTTATTTGCAAATGCTCTTATAACAAGAAGTCCAGTTAAACTTTCTCTACTTACTAAATTTACTTTATCAAGTAATTCCTGAAACTTTTTAAATTTAGGAGATACTAACATAAATGATATAAATATTAATAAAAGTACTAAACTTACTGCTAAAACTATTATCCAAGATATTGGACTACTTATAACTTTAGTAATCGCTCCAATTCCTAATATAGGCGCAAATAAAACTATACTTAAAATCATTGTAACTACACTACTTATTTGAGTTATATCATTTGTACATCTAGTTATTAAAGATGCGCTACTAAAGTTGTTTAAGTCAGCAGTTTCTAAAGATATAATTTTTTCTACTACTTTCTTTCTTAAATCCCTACTAAATAAAGTACTTACTTTACTAGAAACATATACACTTAATATAGTTATTCCCATCGCAAGTATTGCAACTATAATCATTTTAATTCCAGTAGTTTTAATATATGACATAGACATACTATCAATATCTTCTCCCAAAAGTTTATATTCATTTTTTAAGTTATTAATTATTTCACTTCTAGTAGTTGTATTATAGATTTTTTCTAAAGAAGGTGCAACATCACTTTCACTTAAGTTATCATTAACTTTAGTACACACTCCACTAATGCATTCATAGCTAGATTTAATAACACTTGAATACCCTGAGTTTTCAAGTAAACTATTAAATGTACTTTCTTTTAATTTTATAGGTACAACACTTGTTATACCACTCTGTTCAATACCAACATTAACAATATTACTTGTGTATGTTGGAAGTGCTAAATTACAGTATGCTTGCGTTATTAACAGGCCAATTACTGCTAGTATAGCCCATTTATATTTTGACAAACACTTTACTATTTCTTTCATTATATCACCATAATTAAGTTTACATTCATGAATAATAAAAGTCAAGTGAATTTCTTTAACTTTCGTTAAATAAATAGTCGTATATTGCTGCAAATTTAATATAAGGCACATAATCTAACATAAAAAAACACCGTATCAACTACTGAGACGGTGTTCTATCTACCAAATATTGGACTGAGTGAACACCTAACAGGCAAAAGCTAGGTATTACTCTCTATGGTTGTCCATTAATATTATATGTCGTTTAAGACAATTTAATTATAACAAATTTTACTAATTAAATCTAGTACTTTATCTTACACTATTATTTAAGTATCTCATTCAATATAGTATTCATTACATAAACTTTATCTTTTCTTATAAACATCATATTATCTTTTAATACCAGTAATCCATTTTTTAAAAGTGGTGTAATATTAAACTCGTCTTGAATATTAGTGTGATACTTATTAAAGAACTCTACTATATCTATCCCATCAAGTTTTCTAAAACCTAATATAATTTCATTTTCCATGTCTTCTCTTTTAGATAAAACCAGTTCATTAAATCTAAAATTATCTTTTAAATATGTATTAAAACTTCTTGTATTTTCATACCTTAATTCGCTTATAAACCCATGTGCCCCTAAACCAAAGCCATAATACTCGTTATTATCCCAATAGTTTAAATTATGAACACTTTCATATCCAGGAATACTATAATTACTCACTTCATAATGATGGTAACCTTTTTTAGTAAATTTCTTTTCAATATATTTATACATCTTATAGTCTAAGTCTTCACTTATTGGTCTAACTTTATTTACAAATAATGCTGTATTAGGTTCTAATATTAAACTATATGCTGATATATGTGGCACTCCAAGTTTAAGTATCTCTTTTACATCACTTTTAAGTACACTAAACTTTTCTATAGATAGAGCATACATCAAGTCAACATTTATATTTTCAAAATACTTTTTTACTAACTTAATATTATTAATAATCTCTTGTTTTGTATGTTTTCTATTTAAATATTTTAAATTTATCTTATTAAAACTCTCTACCCCTACACTTATTCTATTAACACCATTTTCTTTTAAGAAAGATAATTTTTCTTCTGTAATATCGTTTACATTCATTTCAAAAGTAAACTCTTCTAACTTACTAACATCAAAGACTTTTATTATAGAAAATAGTTTTTTTAAATTCTCCATACTAAGCACACTTGGTGTTCCACCACCTATATAAATTGTCCTAACCTCGTCATTATCATAATACTTATTTATTTCTTTTTCTAAATGTGATAAGTACTCATCAGCCCATATTTCGTCATGCAAAAACTTGCAGAAATCACAGTAACTGCAAATACTTGAACAAAATGGTATATGTATATAAACACTTCTCATATAAATCACTAACCTAATTTTACCAAAAATACTTAATAAAGTCTACAGGTATTTGTGTATTTTATACATTCCTAACCCTCAAATAAATAAGGTACTTAATATTTTGACAATATGCCTAAAATATGGTATAGTATATATATAATTTATTAAATTGTCATTTAGCCTTTTACAGGCACCTCAGATATCACACTGTGGTATCTGTTTTTTATTTTAAAAACATAAAAAAATACCACTTATATTAAAAATGGTACAATAAAACCCCACGGGTAATGGGGCTGACGTTTAAACTTGGTGACCAGTACGGGATTTGAACCCGTGAATGCACGCGTGAAAGGCGTGTGTGTTAACCATTTCACCAACTGGCCATCATCATGGTGGGCCTGAATGGACTTGAACCATCGACCTTGCGCTTATCAGACGCACGCTCTAACCAACTGAGCTACAAGCCCTTTTTTGCTGAACCTATTTAATTGTATAATATTTTATTCAATAAATCAAGTATAAATTTTAAAAATTATGAATTTTTTAAAAAAAACATAAAAAAAGCGTTACTTTTTCATAACAAGTACACTTTTATTATTAATATCTATTAACTTTATTACATCTTTTACTTCAGATAATTTATATTCTCTTACTACATCACCCATTTTATTTAAAAGTTTGTTATAACATAATATATTTGTAGTAATCATGTCTTCTACGTTAACAATATCTTCAAAACTTAATATTAAATTACTAATATATCCTTTTTTCTTCCTATCCAAGCTTTCAGTTGTAAACTCTAAACTAGATAATTCTTCATTTACTATTTTCTCAAACTTATCAACACTATTAGTGCTTGCTGTAAATACTAGTATTAAATAATCATCTACTTCTTCAGTAAAATAATCAAACCTATTTAATCCCTCATTCATAAGCCTTAAATAACTCTTACCCGTTTTACCAAAGTTTTCGCTAATTACCATTTCTAACATAATCCTTGTATTTAGTTTAGACCCTTTTCCTACTTTAATCTTATAACCAATAACTACTTTAGCTTCTAAAATATCTTTGGACACTTCAGCATAACTAACATTAACTTTATATTCTTCTTTTGGTCTTACTATTAAAGCACTCGTATTCTTTATTTTAACACCCTTCATATAATCTTTAATATAGTCTAACACACTTTCTTTATCAAAATTTCCAGTTACAACAATAAACATATTTTCAGGTGTATAGAAGTCCTTATATAATCTATTCAACTCTTCACAAGTAACACTTTTAATACCTTCTTCTGTACCAATTACTAAACTCTTAATGAAACTTTTATTAAAAGCATTATCAAATAATGTTGTCTGTGCTTTAAAATAAGGATCTGTTTGATACATATAATATTCTTCTAATATAATACCCCTTTCACTTTCCACATCTTCTTTTTTAATATCAGCCTTAAAAACACGGTCAAATAAAAGTCTTATATTTTCAAGTATATTCTCTTCTCCATAAATATTATAATTAGTTCCATTATATGTAGTATACGCATTTGCAATACTTCCTAGCTTATTTATTTCATCCATCGCATCTTTATTTTTAGTAAAATCCATTACCCTATGTTCAAGAAAATGCGCACTTCCTTTAGTAACATCATATACTTTACTTCCACTTCTATATTTCATTACTTCAGCTCCAAAATGAGTACTTACTGTTATATAAAAATTCTTACTTTTAGTTGTAGGATACATATAAACAGTTATTCCATTTTCTAGTTTTTCACTATAAATAAACTCTCCATAATTAAAATCAATTTTCTTCATTCTTAACTCCCTCTAGTAAAAACACTTCTTTAATATCTATCTTTTTAGCTAAATCACTAACATTCTTACTTGTCATATTATCAATATATTTTTTTCTATCTTCTATACTAGGAATATTAGTAAACTCTCTTAAATAATAATAGTTCACTATCTTAAAAGGATTTTCATAGAAATCATTAAAAGCAATATTTAAAGTTTTCTTAGCATTATTTATAAGACTATCAACAACACTTTCATCTTTCATACTCTCTAAACTTTCTTTAATAAGTCTTAACGTTTCATCAAAATTTTCTTTATTTATTCCACTATCTA
>ERZ779869.2983-NODE-2983-length-13464-cov-3.736520_pt1 | contig 13464 bp, 11 predicted proteins | sample MGYA00511557_ERZ779869 | MGnify/ENA primary metagenome ERZ779869 (study PRJEB29588, sample SAMEA2154620) | human gut metagenome | biome: human gut; feature: human-associated habitat; material: faeces | place: Denmark | collected 2008/2010 ...
GGACTTCAGCTTGCAGGTTCTTGGCAGCTCCTTCCATGCTGACGCCGGAAATGGCGGTATTGACGAGAATCTGTTCTCCTTCTTCGGTATGGAAGTCAAAACGTGCGATGACAGCCGTACCGATGTGTTGCTTGTCTTTGATAATGGCAGTCGTATCCAGTTTCACCTTGTCGAAAGGCTTGGAGAAGCGGGTGCGGAAGTAGATTCGCTGGTCGCGTGCCCAGCCGTCGGAGTAACGGTATCCTTGAATCGTCACAGAGTCCACTACTTCGATGTGCGAATCGTTTGTGAAGTCCCAGTTCATGGCTTTCTTCAGATTCAGGAAGATGGCGGCTTCGGCTTTGGGGAAGGTGTATCGCTGGATGCCACAACGTTCGGTTGCGGTCAGTTCCACATTGATATGGTAGTCTTTCAGACGTACTTGATAGTAGCCTGCATAGGCGCTCTCTTCATCGTGAGAAAACTTGGAGTAGATGCCCAGCGGCGCTTCTGCCTCTTTGTAGGGCAGTGTGACCGGCATGAAAGAGATGTCGTACAAGTCGCCTGCACCTGTTCCCGAAAGGTGGGTATGGCTGAAGCCGGCGATGGTGCTGTCCGGATAAAAATAGCCGGAGATGCGGTCCCATCCCGGAAGTCCGTTGTCCGGGCTGAGCTGCACCATACCGAAGGGGGCTTGTGCGCCGGGATAAGTGTTTCCTGTGAAATCGGTGCCAATAAAAGGATTTACATACGATGTGTAATCAATTTCAGCTTTTGTCTGTTTGGTGTTGCAGGATGCAAAAATACAAACGATTAGAAGTAGGTAAATAGGTGTTTTCATCGGTGTACGGGTATTGGTGATTACTTATTTTATTATTTGAAGGATAAGAAAAATAATTAATCTGTTCACAAAGGTAGAAAAAAGTTGTGATAATTGAGTTTATATCACGAATATTTTTGGCAGGAGGCTGATTAGTTGCTGTTGACACTGGAATCTGAAATAAAAAACCGTGCCTTAAAGTGCGAGGACTTTAAGACACGGTTCTTGTATTGGATGTATGTTACTGCTTTTTTAGATACCTGCGAGTTCCAGTACCTTTTCGATAGCGGCATTCAGTCCGTCTGTATTCTTGCCTCCGGCAGTAGCGAAATGAGGTTGACCGCCTCCGCCGCCTTGAATCAGTTTGGCTGCTTCTTTCACCAGGTTGCCTGCTTTCAAGCCACCGGCCACCAGATTGTCACTTAGCATGACGGTCAGCATAGGCTTGCCGTTGTCGAGGCTTCCGGCCACAAAGAACAGGTTTTCTGTGATTTCACCGCGAAGCTGGAAGGCGATATTCTTCACCACTTCCGCCGGCAACGGAGCACAGAACTTGATTACCTTGATACCGTGAATTTCCTGTATATTCTTCAACAGTCTTTCTTTCAAGGCCGCTTCTTTTTCTTTCATGAAATCTTCCACTTGTTTCTTCAAACCGGCATTCTCTTCAAGATATTTGCGGATAGCAATTCCCAAGTCAGGAGTGTTGTTGAAGAGTGCCTTCAGATCGCTGAGCGTATCCTGGATAGTATCCAACATTTCTTCTACACGTGCACCTGTGTAAGCTTCGATACGACGGACACCGGCAGCAACGGAACTTTCTGAGACAATCTTCACCATGCCGATGTTTCCTGTTGCGGCTACGTGTGTACCTCCACAAAACTCAATAGAAGAACCGAATTGAATCACACGTACTCTGTCACCGTATTTTTCGCCGAAAAGAGCGATAGCACCCAGCTCTTTTGCTTCTTCGATAGGAATGTTACGATATTCCTTCAAAGGAATATTGGCACGGATTCTTGCATTAACGATGTGTTCCACCTGGCGGATTTCTTCGTCTGTCACCTTCTGGAAGTGAGAGAAGTCGAAACGCAGTGAGTCCGGAGTGACCAATGAACCCTTTTGTTCGATGTGTTCGCCCAATACTTCGCGGAGAGCAGCGTCCAGCAAGTGAGTGGCCGAGTGGTTGGCTGCACAGGCAGCGCGTTTGTCGGTATTTACACAAGCCATGAACGGAGCTTCCGGGTGTTCCGGTAACTTTTTGGTAATATGTATCGGAAGATTGTTTTCTTTCTTGGTGTCGATTACTTCAATCGTTTCAAATTCGCTGACCAATACACCCGTGTCACCTACCTGGCCACCACTTTCTGCATAGAACGGAGTGTAGTCCAATACGATTTGATACAAAGTCTGGTTCTTTTGTTTGATCTGGCGATAACGGAGGATAGAGGCTTCATATTCGGTATAATCGTAACCTACAAATTCCGTTGTTCCTTCTTTCAGTGTAATCCAGTCGCCTGTCTCGATAGCGGCAGCGTTACGTGCACGCTGTTTCTGCTGTTGCATTTCCGCGTTGAATTCTTCGAGGTTTACAGTCATTCCGTTTTCGCGGAGAATCAGCTCTGTTAGGTCGAGCGGGAAACCGAATGTATCATATAAGGTGAAGGCATCTTTGCCGCTGATCTCTGTTTTTCCGGCAGCCTTGGTATCTTCCATTGTCTTGTCCAACAGACGGATTCCGGTTTCCAGTGTGCGGAGGAATGCTTCTTCTTCTTCTTTGATAACTTTCTCGATCAGGGTTTTCTGTGCTATCAATTCAGGATAAGCGTCTCCCATGTTATCAATCAATACCGGAAGCAACTTGTACATGAATGCTTGTTTTTGTCCGAGGAAAGTATATCCGTAACGAACAGCACGGCGGAGGATACGGCGAATTACATAACCCGCTTTTGCGTTAGAGGGCAATTGGCCGTCTGTGATAGAGAAAGCGATGGTGCGGATATGGTCGGCAATCACGCGCATAGCGATGTCCTGCTGTTTGTCTTTTCCGTATTCTGTGCCTGACATGACAGCAATCGCTTTCAGCATCGGTTGGAATACGTCCGTATCATAGTTGGACGTTTTGCCTTGCAGTGCCATACAGAGACGCTCAAATCCCATACCGGTGTCAATTACTTTTGCCGGAAGCGGTTCGAGGCTACTGTCTGCTTTGCGGTTATATTGCATAAATACAAGGTTCCAGATTTCAATTACCTGCGGGTGATCGTGGTTGACTAGATCACGACCGGAGATTTTTGCACGTTCTTCAGCAGGACGGAGGTCGATATGAATTTCGGAACAGGGTCCGCAAGGTCCTGTATCACCCATTTCCCAGAAGTTATCGTGTTTGTTGCCATTGATGATATGATCTTTCGGTAGGAATTGCTCCCAGTAAGAAGCGGCTTCGTCGTCACGGCTCAGTCCTTCTTCGGGGCTTCCTTCAAATACAGTGGCATAGAGATGTTCCGGATTCAGTTTCAGTACTTCTACCAGGTATTCCCATGCCCAGTTGATTGCTTCTTTTTTGAAGTAATCACCGAAGGACCAGTTGCCGAGCATTTCAAACATGGTGTGGTGGTACGTATCGTGTCCGACTTCTTCCAGGTCATTGTGCTTTCCGCTTACGCGCAGACATTTCTGAGAGTCCGCGACTCTTTGGTATTTCGCCGGGTGGTTACCCAAAATAATATCTTTAAACTGGTTCATACCCGCGTTGGTAAACATCAGGGTAGGGTCGTCTTTTATCACCATGGGAGCCGACGGAACGATGTGGTGTCCTTTCGACTCAAAGAAATTCTTGAATGAATCTCTGATTTCTTTTGCAGTCAACATATCTTCTATATATCTATCGTTGAGGTTAATATTCTCAAAAAACTGTGCAAAGATAGCTTGTTTTTATTACTTTTGCCGTATTAACAAGCGAAATATTTCCAAAAAGATGCGCAAAGTATACTATATCTATAATCCACAGACCCAGACTTATGACCGAATTTATCCTACTGTACGGCAGCGTGCGCTCAGTATCTTGCGCAGACTCTTTTACGGTATGGGGCTGGGAGCAGGCTGTTTCATCGTGTTGCTCTTTATCTTCGGTTCACCGTCAGAAAAGGAATTGCGAATAGAAAACAGTCGTTTACAGGCGCAATATAGTGTACTTTCCCGCCGTTTGGATGACGCCATGGGGGTACTTCAGGATATTCAGCAGCGTGATGATAACTTGTACCGCGTGATTCTGCAAGCTGACCCGGTTTCTCCGGCTATTCGTCAGGCAGGATACGGAGGTACGAACCGTTATGAAGAACTTATGGACTTGGCCAATGCCAAGCTTGTCGTAAATACCACTCAAAAGTTGGATGTATTGTCCAAACGACTGTATATCCAATCCAAATCTTTTGATGATGTGGTGGATATGTGCAAGAACCATGACGAGATGTTGAAATGTATTCCGGCCATTCAGCCTATTTCCAATAAAGACCTTCGTCAGACCGCTTCCGGTTACGGAACGCGTATCGATCCGATTTATGGAACGACGAAGTTTCATTCCGGTATGGACTTTTCGGCTCATCCGGGGACAGATGTATATGCTACCGGAGATGGAACTGTCGTGAAAGTGGGATGGGAAACCGGATACGGTAATACGATTGAGATAGATCATGGCTTTGGATATATGACGCGCTATGCTCACTTGCAAGGTTTCAATACGAAAGTGGGTAAGAGGGTTGTACGTGGTGAAGTTATCGGAAAGGTGGGGAGTACGGGAAAGAGTACCGGACCGCATCTTCATTATGAAGTGCACGTGAAAGGTCAGGTGGTGAATCCTGTAAACTATTATTTCATGGATCTGAGTGCAGAAGATTATGAGAAGATGATACAGTTAGCTGCCAACCATGGTAAGGTGTTCGATTAAATTTTAAAGAAACAAAAGAATGCTATGCTCAATACGGATAAGGAATTAAAGCTGTATTATTCAATAGGTGAAGTGGCCGATATGTTTGGTGTCAATCAGTCTTTGCTCCGTTTCTGGGAAAAGGAGTTTCCACAGATCTCTCCCAAAACAACGGGAAGAGGGATACGCCAGTATCGCAAAGAAGATGTGGAGACAATCGGACTAATTTATCATTTGGTTAAGGAAAAAGGAATGACCCTTCCGGGTGCCAGACAGCGGTTGAAAGATAATAAAGAAGCTACTGTCCGCAATTATGAGATTGTGAACAGACTCAAAGCGATAAAGGATGAGTTGCTGGCAATCAAACGGGAACTCGACGGGCGGGAGTAAATTTTCTCGCCCTTACTTGCAAACATTTTAATTCGATGACTATTCTTCTACGCGGTTTACCTGCTTGATATTCTGAATCTTCTTCAGGTTGTTACAGATTGTCTTTACGTCTTCCACATCATGTACCCACAATTGTATCTTTCCTTCGAAGATGCCATCGTTGGTTTCGATTGTCAATTTGCGGATGTTGACATTCAGTTGTCGGGAGATAACTTGGGTTACTTCATTTAAAAGCCCCATACTGTCTATTCCTTTTATATATATATAGACGAGGAAGGAGAGTTCTTTGTGGGTATCCCATTCGGTAGCCAGAATACGGTTACCATAACTGCTTTTCAGCTTGGCTGCAACCGGACATTGGCGTTTGTGGATAATAATCCGGTCGTTCTCATCGACATATCCCAAAACATCATCACCCGGAATGGGATGACAACATTCTGCCATGATATACTTCTTTTGAAGGCTTTCTTCCGTCAGTTTGAGTATTTGTTTCGGGTTAATTTTTTCTTTCTCTTGAGGTTGCTCTTTTTCTTCCGGCTTTTCTTTATTGGTATTGCCGAAAGAGAAAGTGAGGTATTTCTTCCAGTTGCTGGTTTGTTTTTCTTTCAGTTCGTTCTTGTCCACTTCTCCCAAAATGATAACCTTGCTGCCGATAGCTGCCAGCAGTTCCTCTTCGTTTTTGGCATTATGCAATTTACGCAATTTTTCAATCACGGAATCTTCCGGACGGATTTCCTCTTTTTTGAGAAATTCGCTAAGGATTTCTTCACCAAGCTTTTGGTTTACTTTGCGTTCTTTGCGCAGAATAGCGGCTATTTTGGCACGGGCACGGGCGGTTGTTGCAAACACCTCCCATTGCGGCTGTACACGTTGCGATTTAGATGTCAGAATCTCCACCTGGTCGCCACTTTGTAACTTGTGACTTAGTGGTACGAGTTTATGATTGACTTTGGCGCCGATACAATGGCTGCCGATATCAGTGTGCAGTGAGAAAGCAAAGTCCAGTGCTGTTGAATTTTGCGGCATCGTCTTTAACTCCCCTTTCGGTGTAAACACAAATATTTCGGAAGCAAAGAGGTTCAGTTTTATTGTATCCAGAAAGTCGATAGCGTCCGGTTGCGGATCATCCAGTATTTCCTTGATCGTTTTCAGCCATTTCTCTAATTCGCCTTCGTCCTCACTGCCGCCTCCCTCTTTATATTTCCAGTGAGCTGCGAAGCCTTGTTCAGCAACGTCGTTCATTCGTTCGCTGCGAATCTGAACTTCAATCCATTGCCCGTTGTTCCCCATCAGGGTAACGTGCAACGCCTGATAACCATTTGCCTTCGGATGACTTACCCAGTCACGGAGGCGGTCAGGATGAGGCTTGTATATTTTGGAGATAGAGACGTAGATATCGAAACAGTCGTTGAGTTCCTCCTCTATGTTGCGAGGCTCAAAAATAATACGGACGGCCAGTAAGTCGTAGATTTCTTCGAAAGGAACGTGCTTGGTCTGCATCTTGTTCCAGATTGAGTAGATTGATTTTACGCGGGCGAGAATCCGGTATTTCAATCCCATTTTATCGAGTTGTGTACGGATAGGAGCTGTGAAATCGTTGAATACCTTGTCGCGTTCGGCTGCTGTCGCATTCAACTTTTCTTCTATCTCGGCATATTCTTCGGGATGTTCGTATTTGAAACTTAGATTTTCGAGTTCGGTCTTTATTTTATAAAGCCCCAGACGGTTGGCAAGGGGAGCGTAGATATAAAGAGTTTCGCCGGCTATCTTGTATTGCTTGTTGGGCAACATGGAACCAAGGGTACGCATATTGTGCAGGCGGTCGGCTATTTTGATAAGGATCACCCGGATATCGTTCGACATGGTAAGCAATAACTTTTTGAAATTCTCTGCTTGTGCCGAGGCACGGTCGCCAAAGATACCTCCGGATATTTTAGTAAGTCCATCTACAATTTGGGCAATCTTTGGACCAAAGATGTTTTCGATATCTTCTACCGTATAATCGGTGTCTTCCACTACATCATGCAGTAACGCTGCACAAATAGAAGTCGATCCGAGACCGATTTCGTTGCATACGATACTCGCCACAGCAATCGGGTGCATAATATAGGGTTCGCCCGAACGGCGTTTGATTCCTTTGTGCGCCTGATTGGCAAAGTTGAAAGCCTTCGTAATGATTTCAACACGTTTGCGATGTTTTGTAGCGAGATAATCATTCAGCAGTTCGTGGAACGCCTGATTGATCATCTCTTCATCAGCTATTTCTTTGGGGGTCAGATTATCCATAATTGTTATCCTTTCACTTGCTTACTTTTGCAAAAATAAGCAAATTTCCGAACGGTGCAAGCGGGATACCGTTTATTTGTATATTTTCAATCGTTTTCCTGCTGCAATCTTGGTGTTTGACATTCCGTTCCACCGCTGTATATCCTTAACACTGACACCATATTTTCCGGCAATAGTCGACAGAGTGTCTCCACTTTTTATTGTGTAGTAAGACAGTTTTCCTTTTCCAGCAACGGCTGTTGTAGCTTTGCGGGTACTAGGTGTATTCTCTTTTACGGCAACAGTTTTTCGGTTACGGAACAATTCATTCGAGCGATGTGCATAGATTGTATCTTGTTTGTCGATGAAATTGCTGATTGCTTCGATCGGCAACCGCAGGGTATAAGGCTTGCTGTCACCCGGGATAACTTGTTTCTTGTACTGTGGATTCAAACTCTTTATTTGATCCAATGGCACATTACAAAGATCGGCAATCTGTTCGAAATGCAGGTTCTTGTTCACTTGCACAGTGTCTGTGCTTGCCGGAATATTAGTTTCCATTGGACAAATATTGTGGTCGCAGTAATAGGTCATCACATAGTTGGCTGCAATAAAGGCAGGTACATAACCACGTGTTTCTTTGGGTAATAAATTGTAGATTTTCCAGTAATCCGTTTCACCGTTGGCGCGACGGATTGCTTTGTTGATTGTGCCGGGACCACAGTTGTAGGCGGCAATTACAAGGTTCCAGTCGCCGTAAATGGCGTACATCTCTTTCAGATAACGTGCGGCAGCCCATGTTGCTTTGATCGGGTCACGGCGTTCATCTACCAAACTGTTGGACTCCAGACCGTAGATTTTACCTGTGCCGATCATGAATTGCCACAAGCCTGATGCGCCGGCACGTGATACGGCGGAAGGGTTCAAAGCTGATTCAATGATAGGAAGATATTTAAGTTCCAATGGAAGTCCGTATGCATCCAATGCTTCTTCGAAAATCGGCATATAGAAGTTGCAGGCGCTCAGCATAAAAGAAACTTGATTACGTAGGCGTCCTGCATACATATCTATGAATTTGCGTACAATGTCGTTGTATGGCATTTCCATAATAGCCGGGATGCGTGAGAGGCGGTCCATGTAAACAGAATCACTGAATAAAGGATTTACTTCAGCCGTGCTGCAATCTTTGCCCAGATCAATGTAATTTTTGGCTTTCCAATCGTTCAGCAAACTGTCGAGCGGATAAGTCATACTCATAGGCAGGTCGATGCTTTCCTTACGTTCTGTACCATTTTCACGAATCACCACATCTACACTTTGGGCTTTTACTTGGGATGTTGCCAATAGTAAAAGAAGAATAATCGAACAATAGTTAACTAATTTCTTCATGCTTCAATAATAAGATCAATCTAAATTGTGTTTTTAAAATCGTAATACGCATTGCAAGCCGACCGATTTGCTTTTCAAACTATTTGAACGGAACTGGTTGTTATTGTCGATAACTGCCGGTTCCACTTTCATACTTAGGTCGGGGGTTATATCGAAGTTGGACAACTCGGCATCTACATAAGCGTCAATGATAGAGATGAGGTAAACTCCGATAAATGCAAATATACTAAGGTCCCGGTAACGCCGGAACATATCCTTTCTTCGTTTTAACGTACTTTTTAATTGTTCCTCGTTGTAAGAGGAATTAGGGGGCAGCAGATCTTCATAACTTTTAGTGTTTGGATTGCTGTCCATAATGTCCAAATAGGCTTGCGAATAGTCTTTATACATCTTGCCATTCCAACTCAAGGCATACGCACAACCGGCAAATCCTCCATATATAATAGGCAGTTTCCAGTATTTGCGGTTGTAAATCTGTCCTCCACCCGGGAATACGACGGCAAGCCAGGTAGCTTTGGTCGGATTAGGTACGAATATCTTTTTATTAATGTCTTGGGATGGAGGCGGAACCGTATCGGTATTCACGACAATGGCTGCCGGCTGTTCTATCTTCTTCAGTTCTTTTTTGTTGGCTGCATCAAGGCTGTCGGCTACTTGTATTTTAGCTGCCGATAAACTGTCAATAGACTGAAGATGCTTAGGAGGTAACACTATGCTGTCTTTTCGCAATGAATCTTGCTCTTGCATAGGGTCACGATGTCTTCGTGCACGGGCTTTTGGCGGTTCTCGGTGCGTAATGGTAGTATCTTTCTGAACTGGAGTTACAGGGGCTTGTGCATACACATCAATCCCTGCCATCTGTAAAAAACAGAGAAGCAGGGTGCTGATTAGTAACTGATATTTCTTGTTTTTTCTTGTCATTTATTTCTTTAGCGTATCGAAGATTTCCATGATACGTTCCAATTCCTCCTCATTACTGAAAGGAATACTAATTTTCCCTTTCCCCTTTTCGGAGCAAGTGAGTTGTACCTTGGTGCTGAAAAAGCCTGAAAGTTGTTGCTTCAGTAAGTTAAATTCTTCCGGAAGTTTGGCACGTTTCGGAGTTATTTTCCGCGTACCGCTTTTCACAGCTTCACCTTCACTTAATGATTTTACAATCTCTTCGACTTTGCGGACTGAATATCCGTGTTCTTGTATTTCTTCGAATATTTTTACTTGTAGTTTAGGGTCGCCTAATGAAATCAACGCACGGGCATGTCCCATGTCTAACTGCTTGTTTTGTAGCGCCATTTGGATAGGAGCGGGTAGCTTGAGCAGACGCAAGTAATTGGCGATAGTCGTCCGGTTCTTGCCGATACGCTCGCTAAGGCGTTCTTGGGTCAGTTCATATTGGTCTAGCAGATGTTGATAAGCCAATGCGATTTCTACAGCATTCAGGTCTTCACGCTGGATATTCTCGATCAGCGCCATTTCCATCATGTTTTCGTCGTCGGCTGTGCGGATGTAAGCAGGGATTGTTTTTAATCCGGCTCTCTGTGAAGCACGGTAGCGGCGTTCACCTGCGATAATTTGGTATTCATTGTCCGATACCTTACGTAAAGTGATCGGTTGGATGATACCTATTTCCGCTATTGAATCAGCCAGTTCCTGCAAGGCCGTTTCGTCAAACTCACGGCGAGGCTGGTTAGGGTTGACTGAAATCTTAGCTAACTCTATTTCGTTAATGGAAGAAGAACCTTCGGTTTTCACATCATCCATTGAGAGCAAGGCGTCAAGTCCGCGTCCTAATGCATTTCTTCTTTGTGTTGCCATATCTTCTTCGTTACTTATTTATTACGGTTAATAATCTCTTTAGCAAGAGCCAGGTGGTTCTTGGCACCGGTGGAATCCGCATCATAAAGAATAGTCGGGACACCGTAGCTGGGAGCCTCGCTCAGTTTCACATTTCGTTGAATTACGGTGTTGAACACCAGTTCCTGGAAGTGGCGTTTTACTTCATCGTAGATTTGGTTTGCCTGGCGCAGGCGTGAATCGTACATCGTCAGCAGGAAACCTTCGATTTCCAATGCCGGATTCAATTTCGACTTGATAATCTTGATTGTGTTCAGCAGTTTGCTGATCCCTTCGAGAGCAAAATATTCGGCCTGCACGGGGATAATCACAGAATCGGCTGCCGTCAGGGCATTGATTGTAATAAGTCCTAATGAAGGAGAACAGTCTATCAGGATATAGTCATATTCTTTCTTCAAAGGAGTAAGTACTTCTTTCAGTATCTTTTCGCGGTTTGGGAGGTTCAGCATTTCAATCTCTGCTCCTACAAGATTGATGTGCGAAGAGATTACTTTTAAAGAATCAATTTCGGTGTCATGGATAGCGTCCTGTACGTTGGCTCTGTCAATGATACATTCATAGATAGTACATTCCGACTGCTTGATGTCCACTCCCAGACCGGAGGAGGCATTAGCTTGCGGGTCGGCGTCTACTACGAGTACCTTTTTTTCGAGTGTAGCAAGCGAAGCTGCGAGATTGATCGTAGTCGTTGTTTTTCCTACACCACCTTTTTGATTAGCCAAAGCAATAATTTTTCCCATATTCTCTAAATTTATTGGCAGCGAAATAAGTGATAAATCCTTAGAGCGCCTACGAAAAAAGAGAAACTTTGCAATTTCTGTTGATAAGTCACCTGTTTTGTTAATAACTGTCGGACGAAACGGTTACAAAACTTCAACAGGTTCATCATCTTCTTTTCTCTTTAACGAGCTTGCAAATATACATATTTATATTGGATATCTATTTCTTTTTTTGCTCGCTTGCAGAAGATTAAGATTTGTAAACGGGTGTATATTCGTCAGATAGCGATGTGATTAATGTGATATTCGGAGATAAGCGGTTGGCAGTACGGTTACTTTTTGCTACTTTTGTGCGAACATTAAAAAGGAAAGGATTGAATATATGGAAAGTAAGAAGCCGTTGATCCTCGTTTCGAATGACGATGGTGTTATGGCTAAAGGTATTAGTGAACTGGTGAAGTTCCTTCGTCCGTTGGGGGAAATTGTTGTAATGGCACCCGACTCTCCGCGCTCCGGCAGCGGCAGTGCATTGACGGTGACTCATCCGGTTCATTATCAACTGGTCAAAAGAGAAGTGGGACTGACTGTGTATAAATGTACAGGAACGCCGACCGATTGTATCAAGCTGGCATTGGGCTCAGTGCTCGACCGGAAGCCTGACCTGATCGTAGGCGGTATCAATCATGGAGATAATTCCGCTATTAACGTGCATTATTCAGGAACGATGGGAGTAGTGATTGAAGGCTGTCTGAAGGGAATTCCTTCGATTGGTTTTTCTCTGTGCAATCATCGGCCCGATGCTGATTTTGAACCTTCGGGTCCTTATATACGCAAGATAGCTGCCATGATATTGGAAAAAGGACTGCCCCCGTTGACTTGTCTTAATGTGAACTTTCCCGATACTCCCGACCTCAAAGGAGTGAAGGTTTGTGAACAGGCAAAGGGATGCTGGGTGAATGAATGGGTAACTTGTCCCCGTCTTGATGACCATAATTACTTTTGGCTGACCGGTTCATTCACCGATCATGAACTTGAAAATGAGAACAATGATCATTGGGCGCTGGAAAACGGATATGTGGCTATCACGCCAACGACAGTCGATATGACTGCTTACGGCTTTATAGATGAACTGAATGGCTATTGTCAGCAACTGGAATTCTGACATACGCATTGTGCTGATTTCAAATTTCAAAACTCCTAATTCAAAATTCCCATGAAGTACTATCTGATTGTCGGTGAAGCTTCCGGAGACTTGCATGCGTCCCATTTGATGACTGCCCTCAAGGCGGAAGATCCTCAGGCCGATTTCCGCTTTTTTGGTGGAGATTTGATGGCTGCCGTCGGAGGAACGATGGTGAAGCATTATAAAGAGCTGGCGTATATGGGATTTATTCCAGTACTGCTTCATTTGCGTACGATTTTTGCAAATATGAAACGTTGCAAGGAAGATATTGTGGCCTGGAATCCCGATGTGGTGATCTTGGTCGATTATCCCGGTTTCAATCTTAACATAGCTAAGTTTGTGCATTTCGAGACGCAGATTCCTGTCTTCTATTATATTTCTCCGAAGATATGGGCGTGGAAAGAATACCGTATCAAGAATATCAAGCGGGATGTGGATGAATTGTTTTCCATTCTGCCGTTCGAGGTGGAGTTTTTCGAAGACAAGCATCATTATCCGATACATTATGTAGGCAATCCTACGGTAGATGAAGTGGCTGCTTATCAGAAAGCTCATCCTAAAAATTCGGAAGCATTTCGGATGATAACCCGTCTACAGGATGAGGCGCATCGTTTTGCAATCACATATCATAAAGCACTCCGTGGAAAAGAGCAGGTACATTCGGTACTTGATGATATTAAAGGTATCGGTCCCGCACGAAGAAAAAGCCTGATGAAGCATTTTAAGGATATCGGAAAAATAAAAGAAGCTTCCGTGACAGAACTTTGTGAAGCAGATGGAATTACAGAAAATGTAGCCGAAGAAATTTACCGCTTTTTTCATGAGGATACTTCTAAAAAAAATGGGGATGTGGTATGATAAATATATCAGATGTGAGATGACTCCCACCTCGCAGCAAGAATGCCGGGGCATTCTTGAAGGTAAAGAATTTTAAGCTTATTGC
>ERZ779869.2993-NODE-2993-length-13427-cov-3.106192_pt1 | contig 13427 bp, 12 predicted proteins | sample MGYA00511557_ERZ779869 | MGnify/ENA primary metagenome ERZ779869 (study PRJEB29588, sample SAMEA2154620) | human gut metagenome | biome: human gut; feature: human-associated habitat; material: faeces | place: Denmark | collected 2008/2010 ...
TTCGGACAGGCGGCAAACTTCCCGTACTTTCCGTTTCTTACGACCATAGTTGCGCCGCATTTGTCACATATAATATCGGTAAGCTCCGGCTCGACAGTGACCTTTTCATCCTTCATGCGCGCCTCGGCGCACTCCAGCTCGCGGGAAAAACCGTTCCAGAAGCCGGAAAGCACCTCCTGCATGGTGGTCTCGCCGTTCTCCACCGCGTCAAGCTCGTTTTCGATGTTTGCGGTAAAGCGGTAGTCCACTATATCCGCAAAGCTCTCCTTCATAAGCGCGGTCGTGACCTCGCCGAGCTGTGTCGGCACAAGCGCCTTACCCTCGCGGGTGACGTATCCGCGGGATATTATTGTGGAAATTATCGTGGCAAAGGTACTCGGTCTGCCGATGCCCTTTTCCTCAAGGAATTTAACAAGTGTTGCGTCATTGTAACGCGGCGGTGCTTCGGTGAAATGCTTCTGAGCCGTTACCTCGTTTGTACTGAGGCTCTGCCCCTCACGCAGCTCCGGAATTCGCGGGTCGGGATTATCACCCTCCGCGTCGTGGTCGTCACTGCGCCGTGTTTCATCGGTCGATTCCTCATAGACCGCCATATATCCGGCAAAAGAAACGGTGTATCCTCCGGTGCGGAATATCCATCCGCTGTTTGCAAGGTCGACCGAAAGAGTTGAAAGACGCGCCGATTCCATCTGGCTTGAGACAAATCTTTCCCAGATGAGCTTATAAAGCTTATACTGGTCGGCGCTCAGATGCTGACGCACGGCGGATGGCTCAAGCTCGACTCTTGCGGGACGTATAGCTTCGTGCGCGTCCTGCGCGGACTTTCCGGTCTTGTAGGTGCGCGGCGATGCCGGGCAATATTCCTTGCCGTATTTTTCAACGATAAGCGCCCTTGCGGCGGTCTGAGCCTCCTCGGCGACGCGCTGTGAATCGGTACGCATATATGTGATAAGACCCTGTGTTCCGCCAAGCTCGGCTCCGAGATTAATTCCCTCGTAAAGCTCCTGCGCGGTCTTCATCGTGCGCGATGCCTGAAAGCCCAGCTTACGTGACGCCTCCTGCTGAAGCGTTGAGGTGATAAATGGAGGTGCCGGGGTCTTTACCTTTGTTCCGCGCCTGATGCTGCGCACGGTAAATGGCTTTCCCTCGACCGCAGAGGTGACGCGTTTCGCTTCTTCCTCGCTGTGTAGCTCCACGCGGTTTCCGCTCTCGTCTCCCCAGAATTTCACCGGGAAGCTGACCTGCCCGTCGGAAAGCATTGCGCTTACCGTCCAGTACTCGACAGGCACGAACGCGCGTATCTCCTCCTCACGCTCGACAATAATACGTGTTGCCACCGACTGAACTCTGCCCGCCGACAGCCCGTGCTGAACCTTTTTCCAAAGGAAAGGGCTGAGCTTATAGCCCACAATGCGGTCAAGCAGGCGGCGTGACTGCTGGGCATTGACAATATTCATGTCAATTGAGCGCGGGTGCTTGATGCCCTCCTTTACCGCCGTTTTGGTGATGGAATTGAAGGTCACACGCAGGGTCTTCTCTATCGGGATCCCAAGAGCCGTAGCAAGATGCCACGAGATAGCCTCGCCCTCGCGGTCAGGGTCGGTTGCAAAGTAGACCTTCGTCGCGTTGCGCGCATCCTTTTTTATCTCATTGATTATATCCGCCTTGCCGCGTATGTTGATATAGTGCGGCTCAAAGTTATTATCAATGTCGATGCCGAAGGTGCTTTTCGGCAGATCGCGGATATGCCCGTTTGATGCAACCACCTTATATCCCGAGCCGAGGTAGCTCTTGATTGCGGTCGCCTTGAAGGGCGACTCAATTATTATCAGATTAGACATTTATATAAAGAACCTTTCTGACCCAGAGCCGGTCGAGGCTCTGGTCAACTTTATTTTCTGGTATAAAATCCTCCGGGAACAGAGGCAACAAGCCCGCGGATCTCAAGCTGGGTCAGCGCAGACATCAGCTCCCCCATTGAAAGCCCCAGCCGCATAAGCTGATCAATGGACAGCTTCTCCCCTGGCTTCATACCGTTATAAACAGTGCCGAGATTTCCGGAAAGCCCTGCTTCATCCGCGCTTTTCGACTCGACTGCACGACGTTCCTCAGTCGCCGCATCAGACACGCGCCTGTCGCGTGCATATGTCAGATGAAGCTTTGCGCTCTTTCCATCCGGCTTTTCCGGCTTGACGGCAGTGCTGCTCTTCGTCTCACCGGCGCACACTCCGTACCTGTCATAAAGACCTCCGGTATAGTCCGAGATGCGCTCCGCCGCCGCAAGAGCGGTGTAGTCCATAGCCTCGCGCCACGGAAATTCATAAACCTTGATGATATCACGCGCCGACAGCGCCACGTTTGCGCCGTCGCGTATCAGAGTGTTTGTCCCCGAGGTGTTCGCATCACCTACATTTCCGGGAACGGCAAAAATATCCCTGCCCTGAACCAGTGCGCTGCGAGCGGTTATAAGCGCACCGGACTGCGCGTCTGCCTCAACAACAAGCGTGCCGAGTCCCAAGCCGCTGATTATACGGTTGCGAATGGGAAAATTCCTGCCATCGGGATGTGTGCCAGGAGGAAATTCGCTTATCACCGCACCGTGGGCGGCAATACAGTCCATAAGTCTTTTGTGCTGTGAGGGATAAGCCATGTCTATACCGCAGCCTAGTACGGCGACGGTCGTGCCGCCGGAATCCAGCGCCGCGCATGCCGCAACACTGTCTATCCCCAGTGCCATTCCGCTTATAAGGACGATTCCCGCCGCGCTCAGCTCATAGGATATTTTATACGCCGTGCGCATTCCGTATTCGCTCATTGAGCGTGTTCCTACCACTGATATGCTGACAAGCGAATCAATATCCGGCATATTTCCACGGATGTATAGCAGATAAGGCGGGTCGGCAATATCGGAAAGCCTGTGCGGATATCCCTCGCAGCCTTCGGTGACAAGCGTGATTCCCGTGCGGGTGCAGTAATCCATTATGGCTACGGCGCGTTCAAGGCTTTTGTCGGCAAGACGCGACGCCAAGCCGTCCGGAAGGCCCGCGGCTTCAGTTTCCGCGGGGTCTGCTCTGTATACGTTGTAGGCATTACCGAATATTTCAAAAAGCCGGCGGTGAGCCGATCTTCCCGGGTACATTCGCAGGGACAGCCACACATCATAAAGACCGCACGACATACGAACACCTCTGAAAAATTTTTAATTCCGAGCGGCAATATCCTCTCAACGGCAGAGCCACATGAATATCGCCGCCGCCACCGACGCATTTAGCGACTCAATGCCCGGTCCGCGTCCCATCGGCAGGATTGCCGACATCTCGCACGCCGCCAGAGCCGTCTCTGACAGACCGTGCCCCTCGTTTCCGATAACGACACAGTCACGCGGGCCGAGAGATAGCTCCCTTACATCCCGCGCGCCGTCGGAAAGCGCCGCCGCAACGGTGCGCCGTCCGGTCTTTCTGACTGCGGCAAGCGCGCACGGAAGATCGTCGGCAATAACTATACGGCGTGTAAACAGCGCGCCCATAGCCGCCCTGACCGTACGCGGGTTGTAAATATCCGCACAGTCGGAGGACAAAAGCAACGTGTCCACGCCCAGCGCCGCCGCAGTGCGTATGACGGTTCCGAGGTTGCCCGGATCGCGCAGCGACTCAAAAGCCATCATCCTGCCCTCTCCGAAAAGCTCATTTGCGTCCGCGGCAGACGCCATGTTATCTATTGTAGCAATTTTACGGAGTTTGTCAATATATTTTGCCACAGTTATTATACCCTCGGGCGATTTTTCTTCGCAGATTTTGTCAAAAGCCGCATCCGAAAGTATATAAACACAATCCATATTATTTATATTATGGATCGAGATCTTTTCATTTACAAATTGAATAAGCTCAGCCTTCTTGCTTTCAAGCAGAAAGACATGCTCAAGCTCGACGCCGCATGCGCACGCCTCGGCAAACAGCTTTTTGCCGTCAAAGCGGAAAAGCCGGGTCTTTTCCCGGTTCTTTTTTTCGGACAGAGACGCCGCCAGCATAACGGCGGGATTATGACGTGACGATATATAGGACAGCATATCCTGCCTCCCCGGTATCCCATCGGATTTTTGGCAATACAGAGTTGCCTCTCAAAGCTCCGGCGCAAAACGGAAATCGGACCGCGCGCCGTGCAAAGCGGAACGGATTTATCCGAAATGAGGGGCTGCTGCAAACGCCGATATCTGATATCAGCTATGCAGCAGCCCACTCCAATCCAAGTTAAAGGGCAGCCTTTGCTTTCTCGGCGAGAGCCGCGAAAACTTCCTTGTCGGAAACGGCGATCTCAGCCAGCATCTTGCGGTTGAGGTCGATTCCGGCGAGCTTGAGTCCGTGCATGAAGGTTGAATAGTTCATGCCGTTGACCTTCGCCTGAGCGGAGATACGGGCGATCCACAGACGTCTGAAATCTCTCTTTCTCTGCTTGCGGCCGATGAATGCGTAGTTACCGCTCTTCATCACCGCCTGCTTTGCCATACGGAAATGCTTGCTCTTTGCGCCCCAGTAACCGCGGGCAGCCTTCAGGACTTTATTTCTTCTCTTGCGCGTCATCATCGCGCCTTTTACTCTTGCCATTTTTAATCTCCTTCTTAAGCCTTAGCCAAACTTATAATTGTTATTACGGTATCTGCGGCTTATTTGCCGATCATGGTGCGGATGTTGGAAGCCATCTTGCCCTGAACGTAATCGCCGGAACGAAGATGTCTCTTGCGCTTCTGATCCTTTATACCGAGCTTATGGCGGTGATGAGAATGATTCATCTTAACTTTGCCGGTTCCCGTAACAGAGAAACGCTTGGCGGAAGCTCTGTGTGTCTTGATTTTTCCCATAGTTTTGTTCTCCTTTGTATAGATAACCTATCGTGATGTTGTATCATTAAGGCGAAAACGCCGTTGATGAACAAATGTCTGCCGGCGGGAGCGCCAACGCAAAACGACTCTTATTTGGCGTTCTTCAGCGGAACGACTATCATAGTCATGAGCTTTCCGTCCAGCACCGGCTGCTTGTCAACGCTGCCCACCTCGGCGCACGCATCGGCAAACTGCTTGAGCAGGTCACGGCCTATCTGCTGATGGCTCATTTCACGTCCGCGGAAGCGAAGCACTACCTTGACCTTGTTTCCGTCTCCGAGGAAGCGCAACGCATGCTTTACCTTGGTATCAAAATCATGCTGCTCAATACGACAGGAGAGCTGAACCTCCTTCAGCTCGATGGTGGTCTGTTTCTTTTTTGCTTCTTTTTCCTTCTTTTCGCGCTCAAACCGGAACTTGCCGTAGTCAAGTATACGGCAGACCGGAGGCTGCGACTGAGCGGACATAAGCACAAGGTCAAGCCCACGGTCGTATGCTATCCTGAGAGCGGCATCCGAGCCCATGATCCCGAGCTGCTTGCCGTCCTGGTCGAGAAGTCTGACTTCCTTGAATCGAATCGCCTCATTGACGAGAGTATCTTTTGTTGCTATTGTAGTTCACCTCCGAAAAAAATGCCGGACAAAATAAAATGCACGAAGAAAAACTCCGTGCTTCACACTTCACCCATTGCGGGAGAAGAAAAATATTTACCAAGCTCGCGGTGCGGCAGGGGGAGAACGGAGAGTTCTTCTTTATTTCGCGTGATATTATACCATTCTTTTTGCGTCGTGTCAAGAGCTTTTGCCGACTTTCAAAAAATATTTTTGCAGACCCAAAAATTTAACTGTGATTTTCTTTTGGAATTCACTCCTGCCGGATAGAATATCCGCACAGAGCCATGACATCTTGACAAAACAGATGAATAGAGTTAAAATGTTATTGTATGCATTTTTAAGAACCGAACAACAGAAGGAGGATAAAATGTCCCGAAAGAATACGGTATCAAGACTTGTGTGCGCGGCAGTGGCATTTCTCATGCTGCTAACGGCAGTATCCTGCGTGGGAACGCAAGACCCGCCCGGAGGATCGGATATTTCCGATACAGTGTCCTCCCCGGAGGATATCACATCAACAGAAAGCACTGTCAAAGACGACATAACAGAAACCGTTCCCGATAAAGTGACGGAATCCGAGCCGCCGCTCACAACAGCCCATCCGGATACGGAGGCAGAAACAAGCCCGGCGGTAACGGAGGAAAAAACGACTCAAGCGGAGGAGACTAAAGAAATGGAGCAGCCCATATCAACCTCAGTATTGAACTACGCCGACAAAAAATGTATGTGGCTTTCGCAATTTGACCTTAACAAGGTATATACAAACGGCTCGTCTCAGAGAAGCAGGAGCCAGTTTACAAATTACATAAAAAAGATACTTTCAAACGTTAAGGACAACGGTATCAACACAATAATAGTACAGGTGCGTCCGTATGCCGACAGCATGTACCCTTCGGAGATCTACCCCATGTCCTCATATGTAGTGGGAGCATACGGCGGCGAGGCGGATTATGACGCCTTCCGCATAATTCTCGACGAGGCGCACGCGCTCGGCTTGTCAGTACACGCATGGATAAATCCGATGCGCGCAATGCTTGTCAGCGAAGTAACAAAAATACCGCAGAAATACCGAATACGCAGCTGGTACGATGACCCCACGACGCGCGGAAAATATGTTGTCACCGTGTCAAACCGCCTCTATCTCAATCCGGCATATCCGGAGGTCAGGCAGCTTATCATCGACGGCGCGGCTGAGATATTGGCAAACTACAATGTCGACGGTCTGCACATGGACGATTACTTCTACCCCACCACCGAAGCTTCGTTCGACTCCGCCGCATACTCCGCCTACCGTAAAGACGGCGGAAAGCTGTCGCTTGCCGACTACCGCCGCGACTGCCTTTCGGGGCTGGTAGCGGGGCTTTACGACACCGTAAAAGCTGCCGGCGCGGATATTCTGTTCGGCATCAGTCCGGCAGGCAACATCAACACAGTGTACGAAAAGCAGTATGCCGACGTTTACCGCTGGTGTTCTGAGGCGGGATATCTCGACTACATCTGCCCACAGGTTTATTTCGGGCTTGAGCATCAGACCTATGACTTCAAAAAGGTATCAAACACCTTCCAGAGCATAATCAAGCTCGACGCGGTAGAGCTTATCATCGGCATGACGCTCGGAAAAGCCAAATCCGGCACCGACCAGTACGCCGGTACCGGCAAAAACGAGTGGTCGGAGCACAAGGACATACTTATGCGCTGCCTTGAATACACAGAATCGCTTCCCCGTTGCCGCGGTGTTGCTTATTTCTGTTATCAGTATTTTTACGATCCCATAAGCGGCGTTTCAGTCAAGGAAACGCAAACCGAGCGCGACGCTTTCGTCCCGCTGCTCAAAACCATAAGCTGGACGGGAAACAGCAAACAATAATCAGCATTTATACGCAGCTTGTCTGAAAGGAATACAAAATCAAAAATGATCGAACTGAAAAACGTCTGCTTTGAAGCCGTCAATGACGAAAAAAACGGCAGACCAAAGGAAATACTGCACAACATAAATCTTGTCGTAAACGACAGGTTTGCGGCGGTCACAGGCCCCAACGGAGGCGGAAAATCCACCCTCGCCAAAATAATTGCCGGAATTTACACCCCAAGCTCCGGGCAGGTACTGCTTGACGGCGTGGACATCACCTCAATGTCGATAACAGAGCGTGCAAAGGCAGGTATCAGCTATGCTTTTCAGCAGCCCGTTCGCTTCAAGGGACTGCGCGTACGGGATATACTTGACCTTGCCTCCGGGCGCAAAAACAGCATTGACGAATCCTGCGCGTATCTTTCCGAGGTAGGACTTTGCGCCCGCGATTATATTGACCGCGAGCTGAACGCAAGTCTTTCGGGAGGCGAGCTGAAGCGCATTGAAATTGCCATGATATTGGCGCGCGGAACAAAGCTTTCTATCTTTGATGAACCTGAAGCCGGCATTGACCTGTGGAGCTTTCAGAACCTAATCCGCGTGTTTGAAAAAATGTACGAATCGACCCGCGGGAACATTCTGATAATCAGCCATCAGGAGCGCATACTCAACATTGCGGACACGATAATAGTAATGAAGAACGGAACGGTGGACGCCTGCGGACCGCGGGAGGAGATACTGCCCGGATTATTGCGTTCGGCGTCGGCAGGAGGTCCCTGCCGTGTACTCAGCGACAAAACGGAGGGAGGCAAAAACCGTGGATGCAATTGAAAAAAGACTTCTGCACGAGGTAGCAGACCTTGACGCGCTCCCTGTGGGAGCGTACAATATCCGCGAGAACGGAAAGCTCGGCGGGCGCAGCACGACCGCAAACATTGACATCGTGACCAAATCCGACAAGCCGGGGATCGACATCATAATAAAGCCCGGCACGGTCGGCGAAAGCGTACACATTCCGGTAATACTCAGTCAGTCGGGTCTGCGCGATATGGTGTACAACGATTTTTATATCGGAGAGAACTGCGACGTTGTGATAATTGCCGGATGCGGCATCCACAACGGCGGGTGCGGAACATCTCAGCACGACGGTATCCATACCTTCTATGTTGCACGCGGCGCGCACGTAAAATATGTCGAAAAGCATTACGGCGAGGGCAGCGGAAGCGGAAAGAGGCTAATGAACCCCACCACTGTCGTTCACATTGCCGAGGGCGGCTTCATGGAGATGGAGACCACGCAGATATCCGGCATTGACGACACCTTGCGCCGCACCACAGCCGACCTTGCGGCAGACGCAAAACTGGTCATACGTGAAAAGATAATGACGACCGGTGTGCAGAACACAAAGACAGACTTTTCGGTCGATATGAACGGCGCGGGCTGCTCGGCGGACGTGGTTTCCCGCAGTGTGGCAAAGGATGAGAGCCGTCAGGAATTTGTAAGCCTTATAAACGGAAATGCCGCCTGCACCGGTCACACCGAGTGCGACGCGATCATAATGGACAACGGCAGGGTGCTGGCAAGTCCTCAGCTGGCGGCAAACAATATTGACGCCTCGCTCATCCATGAGGCGGCGATAGGCAAGATTGCAGGCGAACAGCTTATCAAGCTGATGACGCTCGGGCTTTCCGAAAAGGAAGCCGAGGAGCAGATCGTCGCAGGCTTTCTGGCATAAAAATTCAAAAAAATGACCTGCGGTCGTAGCTTAAGTGCGCCGACCGCAGGTCATATTATATTTCGTCGTTTATCCGCTTTCGGCAGGTGCGGATATCCCTGATATATGCCGCCGCGCCCAAAGCACAGAACACGCCGCCCGCAACATAAAACAGAGGCAGATACGGAGAAGTCGTCCCGTATATTTCAAGCACGCCCTGAACGCAGCTGCCGACGGTCAGCGCCGCAATTCCCGAATTCCAAAGACACGCGCTGAGACTTCCCGGCGCAGGTGCACAGCGAAGGATGGCGGCGATCATATACGGCAGCGCGCCGCCTATCAGCGGGAAGACAAACAAAAACGCCATATGCCACGAAAATACGCCGTGTGAAAACTGCTCGTACACCGTGCCGAACAGCAGTGCGAAAGCCGCAACGCCAAGGTATATACACCCGCACCGCATCGTTTTTTTCTTATCCTCCGATATATACAATGTCGCTCACCTCTCTTTCGCTGATCTTTTTACCGTTGGTCGTTGGATTATTCACCACACTGCCGTCATAATACATGGTCGAGGAGCCTCCGCCGTCAAGGTTATATGCCGTCACAACGCCAAGCTCCTTCATAAAGCAGGCAAGCTCATAAAGGGTCAGCCCCGGACTTTCGGTCGTGCGCCCGTCGGAAACCACCATAACATAATGAAGCGGTGATATCATACCTATGGCGGTGCGCGGATTGTCCGCCATCGCCTTTCCGACCTCGTCCCCGGCGCTTACCGTGATCTCTCCGCCGTCGATAAGAGCAGGACCGAAGCAAAACAACTGCCACGCACCGTTTGCAACCAGCGCCTCCGCAGTGATCTCCCCTTCCTTTATTATTTCAAATGTTCCGTCCGAATAAATAACAAGATCCTCCTGCGTGGCTTTTCTCATCTGACTGCGGTAAAGCACGCCGTTGCGTATGACATAACCGGAGGTCTGAGCACCGTAGTAATCCCCGTTTATGGCGATCAGAGCGCCGACACTGCGCGCCATCGATGAGGTAGTCGCGGTAATATTTCTGCCGTAAACTCCGTTTGCAAAGGCACTCATCAGCTGCCCGACATCGTCAAGAACAATATCCGCCACATAAACCGTTGTGTTTTTTCGCGGAAGGTACTGAGCGTCACGGATGCCGCACCTGTCACATTCTCAGCGTCCGCGGCGGTTTCCTCAATATTGTTTTTGTCATTATTTTCGTTTCCTGCAACGGAAACGGTGCTTATTTCCGGCCGACCGACCACTTCATATTCCCGCTCTATCACAAAGGTATCAAGCATCACATAAAGCGTAAAAAGCGCAAGCAGTGCGCCGTACACTGCCGCATATATCCCCACGGCTTTGCTTTTTTTCTTGTTGTCAACGCTCATTTGGTATCCTCCGGCATCCGATTTTTTCTGAGTATTGCATATCAAGAATAATACCCGCACGTGTCGGCGGTGTGAAAATAAAGAAAATTAATTCTGATAAAACTATTGACGGCTAAGTGGGGGTTTGGTATAATTTTATCATCCTGCTGCGGAATTTCCGCCGTCGGCTTTGTTTACGGTCAAAATTCCGCATTTCAAAAAAGAACAGATAAAAGAAAGGCACAAAAAATGAGATTAAGACCTCCGGCAACGCCGCTTATAACCGTTGACCCTTATTTTTCGGTCTGGTCGGTATCCGACCGTCTTAACGACACCTCACTGCGCCACTGGACCGGCTCGCCGAACACGATAGAAGGCAGTGTTACGGTAAACGGCACCGAATACGTCTTTATGGGCGAAGCCAAAGGGAAAGAGACAATACCGCAGACCGCCCTTGATGTGGATGCGCTTTTCAGCCGCTATACCTTCAAAAATAATGCGCTGACGCTTGAAGCGACCTTTATGACCCCACTGCTTCCGGATGACCTCAGGGTAATGACCCGCCCGGTATCCTATCTTGAGATCAGATGCACGACCTCTGACGGCTCTCCCGCGCTGATAAAGATATCCGCCTCCGAGGAGCTGTGCCTCAACCTTAAGGGCGAGGGCTGCGCCGCCGGTGAGAAAATCGCATTTGACGGCGGATGCGCCGTAAAGATGGGCAACACCGAGCAAAAGCCGCTCTGGCGCAGCGGCGACAACATCCGCATCGACTGGGGATATTTTTATCTCGCGTCGGCAGGAAAAGCCGAGCTCTCCTTTGATGAGGACAGCGATGACGGAATGAAATACGCCCGGCTTGAAAAAGAGGTACGCTCCGGCGAGCGCGCACTGATCCTTTTTGCTTATGACGATATTGAAAGCATAGAATATTTCGGAAAGCATCTGAGATCATGCTGGAACTGCCACGGCGAAAGCATTCTTTCGGCTCTCCGCGATGCCACCGACGAATACGAAGCTCTTTGCAAAAAGGCAAAAGACTTTTCCGCCCGTCTGCGCGCCGACGCCGAAGCGGCAGGAGGCGAAAAGTACGCCGATCTTCTCTCGCTTGCGTGGCGTCAGGTAATAGCCGCGCACAAAGCCGCCGTGACCGAGGAGGGCGAGATACTTTTCATATCAAAGGAATGCTTCTCCAACGGCTGCGCCGCAACTGTGGACGTAAGCTATCCCTCGATCCCTGCTTTCCTGATCTACAATCCGGAGCTTGTGCTCGGAATGATGCGCCCAATCTTCAGATATGCCGCCTCAGAGGAGTGGCAGTACGACTTTGCCCCCCACGACGTGGGGCAGTTCCCGCTGGTAAACGGTCAGGTCTACGGCGGAAACCGCATAGAAAAACAAATGCCGGTTGAGGAATGCGGAAATATGCTGGTTATGGCGGCTGCCGCGTCTTTGGCATTCGGCAACGCGGATTTTGCAGCAAAACATATCGACACGCTTAATATGTGGGCGGAATATCTGATAAAATACGGGGCAGACCCCGCCAATCAGCTCTGCACCGACGACTTTGCCGGACATCTGGCACACAACTGCAACCTCTCTCTCAAGGCGATAAGCGGACTTGAGGGGTTATCCATAATCCACCGTATGCTCGGCAACCGAGAGCTTGAGGAAAAATACGACGCAAACGCCCGTCAGATCGCCGCGCAGTGGGTAAAGAACGCCGCAAACAGCGACGGCAGCTTCCGGCTCGCTTTCGACGGTACATACAGGCTGACATTTGATAACAGAGATACCTTCAGCATGAAATACAATGCAGTCTGGGACAAGCTGTTCGGCACTCAGATATTCCCGCCCTGCGTCTGGGGCAGCGAGATCGCCGAAAATTTCAAGCGCTTCAACCCATACGGCATGCCGCTTGACAACCGCGCGACCTACACCAAATCCGACTGGCTGGTCTGGACGGCAACTCTTGCTCCTGACCGTCCGACCTTCGAGCGCTTCATTGAACCGCTTTGGCTCGCCTATCACCTCTCCCCCTCCCGCGTACCCATGACCGACTGGTACAATACCATTACCTCCATGCAGCGCGGGTTCCAGCATCGCTCGGTTCAGGGCGGACTGTTCATAAAGCTGTTGGAGTGGTCAGGCAAGATGAGAACCTGAACAGAAAATTTGCCGTGACAGGGCGTTCCGGTTGGAACCGACTCTGACCTTTGGAAGAGTCGCTGTCAGAAAGGAACGGTCATACAATCTATGACATTGCAACAACTTCATTACGCCATCACCATCGCTGAGGTAGGATCGCTGAACAAGGCCGCCGAGATCCTGTATATCGCCCAGCCGTCCCTGACCAGCTCCATGAAGGAGTTGGAAAAGGAACTGGGTATCAGCATATTCTACCGGAGCGGCCGGGGCGTTTCTCTGACCAACGATGGCGCCGAATTCCTGCTTTACGCAAGACAGCTCTACCATCAGTACGAGGTGCTGGTGGAGAAGTACGGCAACCAGAATTACAAGAAGAAGTTCGGCGTGTCCACCCAGCACTATTCGTTCGCCGTCAAAGCGTTTGTCGAAATGGTCAAGCAGTTCAATACGGCAGAATATGAATTCGCCATCCGCGAGACCCGTACCCGAACCGTCATCGAGGACGTCAGCACACTGCGAAGTGAAATCGGCATTTTGTATCTGAGCGACTTCAACCGAAGAGCCATAACAAAGCTGCTCAAGACAAACGAACTGGAATTCCACAAGCTGATCGACTGCCGGGTATACGCCTACCTTTGGAAGGGACATCCGCTTGCAAAGGAAAAGGCCGTCCGGCTGGAGCAGTTATATGCATATCCCTGTCTTTCGTTCGAACAAGGCGGAAACAGCTCGTTCTATTTTGCCGAGGAGGTTTTTACCACCAACGAATACCCGCGTACCATCAAGGCCAACGACCGGGCCACGATGCTGAATCTGATGGTCGGGCTGAACGGCTACAC
>ERZ779869.3000-NODE-3000-length-13398-cov-3.897399_pt1 | contig 13398 bp, 20 predicted proteins | sample MGYA00511557_ERZ779869 | MGnify/ENA primary metagenome ERZ779869 (study PRJEB29588, sample SAMEA2154620) | human gut metagenome | biome: human gut; feature: human-associated habitat; material: faeces | place: Denmark | collected 2008/2010 ...
TGTATATGCTAGTGTATAAAATCTCGTGAAAGAAACTAGCATACTGATACATGTTAAAATAATCAAAGAATCATTCGCAGGTGACTTCGGTCATTTGAGTTGAAACAACAGTTTCACGCCGGATGATTCTTTTTTTATACATAAATTATTTTATTTATCTTTCAAATTATCAAAAAGAACATTATCTAAAAAGATAATGTTCTTAATTTTTATAGTGGATTAAATTTTTTATTCTCCATGAAATTAAAGATTTTTGTTAGTTCTTTTAATTAATAGCGATTTAACCATTTCTCCAACTTTTGTAAAAGAATTAAGAGTGTGCAAATTAATAGGTTTTTGTTTTTTATTATAAACAATTAATGGCACATTTTCTCTTGAATGATCAGTTGATGGCGTAGATGGATCACACCCATGATCTGCAGTAATTAAGAAATAATCATCATCGTTCAAATTTTCTATAATTTCTTTAAGATAACCATCTACCATAGACAAATTTTTTGCATAACCATCAACATTGTTTCGGTGTCCAAATTGCGTATCAAAGTCAACCAAATTTGCAAAACAAAATCCATTAAAATCAGTTTTAACAAGATCTATAACTTTTTTAATACCATCTTCGTCACTTTTGGTAGAATAAGATTGGGTTATACCTTTATTGTTAAACAGAGATGCAATTTTGCCTACCGATATTACATCATAGCCTGCATCATTAAGTTCATCTAACACCGTTTTTTTAGGCGGATTTATATTATAATCGTGTCGGTCAGGTGTTCGTACATAATTTGGATATTTGCCAATAAACGGCCTTGCAATAATTCTTGCTACCTGATATTTTCCACGGCAAATCTTTCTTGCCTTCTCACACATATCATATAATTCTTCAAGACTTATTATGTCTGTATGGCAAGCAATTTGCAAAACACTGTCTGCCGAAGTATAAACGATTGGACTGCCAGTTCTTTCGTGTTCCTGTCCATAATCTTTAATAACTTCGGTGCCTGAGTATGCCTTGTTGCACAAAATTTTTCTGCCCCAAGCTTTTTCTAATTTTTGAATTAATTCAGCAGGAAACCCTGAACAGAATAATGGCAATGGCTTTTTAAGCACAATTCCCATATGCTCCCAATGCCCAGTTGTACTATCTTTTCCAACAGATTCCTCTTCTACTCTTGCATATGATGCAATAGGACTTTTTTCTTGTGGCAAATAGTCATTGCCATCAATATTAAAAAGTCCCAACTTCTTTAAATTTTTTATTTTAAATTCCTTTGATTTAGATATTGCCAAAAGTGTATTGCTACCTTGGTCGCCGTATTTATCCGCATCCTTAGCACCACCAATTCCAAGGCTATCTAAAACCAACAAAAAAACTCTCTTAGCCATTTTTTACCTTACCTAATTTCTAGTTGCCAACTCTAATGCAAGCTTACACATATCTAAAAAATTATTTTGTCTTGCAGAAGCATTAGCCGATTCTCCAGTTACCAAGTTATCTGAAATGGTGACAATTGCAAGAGCTTTTTTGCCAGAAATTTTGGCGTTATACAACAAAGCAAAAGACTCCATTTCAACTGCAACTACTTCTTGTTTAATATATTCAATTTGGTTAATTTTTGTGTAAAAACAATCACTTGTAAATAGTTTTCCAATAATGCACCTTTTGTTAAGCGACTTAGCCATTTCGGTTGCATTCTTAACCAATTCTTCATCAGCAAAAACTAAATTTGTTGGCTTATCTCCCATACTTTCTGCAAAATTTGAATTTGTTACAGAACAATTAGAAACAATAATATCACCAACATTAAGACTTTTGTCTATTGCCCCGGCAGTGCCAACTCTTATTATGTTTTTAACATCATAAAAATTAAACAGTTCATAACTATAAATGCCCATACTAGGCATTCCCATACCAGATGCCATAACTGAAACTTTTTTGCCATTATATTCACCAGTATACCCAAGCATACCGCGAATACCATTTACTTGTTTAACATTTTTTAAAAAAGTTTCAGCAATAACTTTTGCTCTTAATGGGTCCCCAGGCATTACGCAACTATTTGCAAAATCTCCTTTCTTTGCTTCTATATGCGGAGTTGGAACATTACTCATAATTTACCTACCTAACCAAAAATTCCCAAAGTAAAGACCTGTCTGGAACTAGCGACTTATCTAGTGAACCACAAAGTCCAAATATACCAAGCAACTCTTCAGCATAAGACACTTCCTTCAGAGGAGCCAAAAGTTCTGGCAAATATTTGTCATAAATAAGTGGTTCATATATGTGCGTTGTATCAATTAAAAAATGTGCATCGTTTTTGTACGGAATTATATAAATATCCTCACCCTTACAAACCTCGTTCCAATTTGTAACAGTTTCATGGACACTTTGGCCCCTTGTTTGCAGGTCTCGAGTGATTCTTCTTATAAGTCGTAGTTTTCTTGGAGAAATTAAAATGTTACTTCCAATTCGATACTCACTATTAACACAAACAAAAACTTTAAGAACTTTAGAATCGTTAGAGTGATCAAACAAAAGTTTTGGGTTAAGTGCATGTGTACCTTCAACAATAATAACATCGTTTTTCTTAATTTTGACAGGTATAAGTTCAGGTTTGCGTTTATCTGTAGCGAAATCAAACTCTGGCATCATTGCCTCATTTGTCTTTATAATATCATTAAAAAATTTATTAAAAAATGGAAGGTCTATCTTTGTAATATTTTCTTTATCACACCTTCCATCTGGAAGTTTTGGTGCCTTATCCAAATCAATAAAAAAGTCATCAAGAGAAACCACAAACCCGTTTACCTTGCGTTCTTTTAACCTTTTAGATATTATTTTTGCTGTTGTTGTTTTGCCTGAACAAGATGGACCAGCAATAAATACAAATTTATATTTGCCCAAAATTACTTGCTCAACTACTCGATCAATTTGATCAGCAACTATTTGCTCTGACACTTTTATTAATTCTTCTGGTTGTTCTTTGGCAACCCTGTTTATACGCTCCATATTGTAACAAGTTCTTACAACATCGCCTAATTTCTCTTGTATTTTTAAAATTTCCAAATTTGCACGCTCCTTAAGTATTTACTATCAATATAGTTTACCATATTTAGCATTTGTTTCCAAGCAAAATAAAATACCAAAGCAAATTTTACTTTGGTATTTTTGTACTATTTTTCGCCTTTAAACTTATAAAATAAGGCTCGCATACTATTTAAAACAGCAATAAGTGTTACACCAACATCTGCAAACACGGCAAATAACATTTTAGTAATCCCAAACGCACTAAGTGCAAGAAACAAGACTTTAATGCTTAAAGCGAATACAATGTTTTCTATTACAATTTTTTTTGTGTGACGTGCAACTTTTATTAACGATACTACTTGATGTGGGTTATCATCTGCAATAACAACATCACTTGCTTCAATACTGCTATCACTTCCGTTTATACCCATACTAATACCTATGTCACTGTTTGCAAGCGAAGGAGCATCATTAATTCCATCGCCAACATATGCAACCGAACCATTGGTTTGCTTTTTTAAGTCGGTTAAATAAATATATTTTTCTTCCGGTGTCATTGATGACTTATATTCATTAATATTTAATTCTTCAGCAATCTCTTTTGCAACTTTCTCATTATCTCCAGAAAGCATTATGGTTTTTATATGATTTTTGTTTAACCATTTAATCGTATCGTAAGAACTATCTTTAATTTTGTCGGCCAAAAATATTTCACCGACAATCTCACCATCTACTTTAACAACAACTTTTGTCTTGTAATCGTTTGATTCAGTCGCTTGTTTACCAACAAAAATCGTCTGGTTTGCAAATGTGTAACTTACCCCTTCACCGGCAATTTCCTTAAAATCTTTTACTTCTCGCAATTTTATATCAGCACCGCAACGCATTATTGCTTTTGCTATTGGATGATTAGAGTATTGCTCCCCAAAACAAGCAAATTTTAAAATATCTATCATAGAAAAGTTTTCTACCAAAGACTCTACACTAAGTACTTCAAAATTGCCTGTAGTTAGTGTTCCTGTCTTGTCAAACGCAACCGTTTTAATCTTTGCTGAAATATCTAAAAAATTTGACCCTTTTACCAAAATGCCCCGCTTACTTGCGTTCCCAATTCCAGAAAAATAACTTAACGGAACACTTATTGCAAAAGCACAAGGGCAAGCGACAACTAAAAACGATAGCCCCCTATATACACCTTCACTAATATCTTTTGTAACAATTGAAACAATAAACCCTGTTAAAATTGCAAGTCCAATAACAACTAGTGTATACACTGATGCAAACTTACTGATAAAACTTTCAGTTTTGCTTTTGTTTTCGCTAGAATTTTCAATTAAATTCAAAATTTTTGAAATTGTGCTATCTTTTGCTGTTGTTGTCGTAGTAATTTCAAGAGCACCATCAAGCACAATGCTTCCTGCTATTACTTCTTCGTTCTCTTTTTTATAAACGGGAATGCTTTCACCCGTAATATGCTTAATATCTAACGATGCCCCACCTTTTAATATGATACCATCTAGCGGAACCCGTTCACCAGGTCTTACTAGCATAACCGAACCAACAGTTACATCTTCAATCTTTACTTGTTTTATTGTTGCTCCAACTTTAACTTCGGCATATTCAGGAGCAAGTTCCATTAGTTCACTTATGTTCTTTCTAGATTTATCTACTGCCATATCTTCTAAAAACTTGCCAATAGAATAGAGAGCCACAACCATTAAGCCTTCTTTCGCCTGATTAATTACAATTGCCCCAAAAACTGAAACAAGTAACAAAAGATTTTCATTAACAACACCTTTCGTTAAAAGCTTAATTGCCTTATAATAAGTTTTATATCCCATTAATAATGCAGAAATAACAACTAAAGTAAAAAATAATGCTCTATTCATATTAACAAGAATACAAACAAGACCAAGCACCAATCCCACTAAAAATATCGACAAATCTATCCATTGCAAAATGGAAAAATGCTTTTTATTGTTTTTTAACGACTTTGGCTGTTCTGTTGTTAGTTCTATTAAAGTAACCTTTGCACTAAAACTTGATACTAAGTTATCTACCTTATTTAAAGCCATTTCAATGTTAACATTGTCTTCAAATTCTAATGTCATTCTCTGTCTTACAAAATTTATTTTAGCATTTTTTATTCCATCAATTTTACCAAGCGCCAATTCAAGCGATCTTGCACAATCAGCACAATGTACATTTTCTATTATATACTCTTTTTTCATTACAATTAAACCTCTTCTATATGTTCCAATGCTATTTCAAATATTTGGGTTATGTGGTCATCTGCTAGTTTATAAAATACTTCTTTCCCAATTTTTTCACTAACAACTAAATTCTGTTCTTTTAGATATTTTAATTGGTGGGAAACTGCCGATTTTGTTTTACCAATTAAATTCGCAAGCTCAACAACACACATTTCCCCCTTATATAGCGCCCAAATGATTTTTAATTTAGAAACTGAACTAAAAAGTGAATAAAAATTTTCCAACTTTTCAAGAATATCGTCATCTAGTTCAAATTTCCCAATAAGTTTATTATGATTATGCCCCATTTTTTAACCCCTAAAACAAAATAATAGTTGAACAAAAATTCAACTATTATTAGTATATTCCTATAATTCTATCCTGTCAACTAGTTTTTAATTATTTGTCATCACTTAAGCCAACTCTGCAATAAGGACAAATTTTTGCATTGGAATCTTCAAGAGGTGCACCACAAGCAGGACATTTACCTACTTTTGTAATATGCATCTTGTTCATATCATCATTATAACTTAACTCTTTACCATTAAATTTGTAACCAACCAAATAATGCTTTTCAATGCTTGTTTCTATGTATCCAATTATATCTTTTGTATTTTTACCAAAGTGTGAACACAAATCACTTACTGAAAAAATTTTTTCTTCAGTTATTGCAAACACCACATTGTATAACTGTTTTAATGATGCATAATGTATCCAAATTAATGGTGTTCCATAAAAACCAACAACTATACATGCTATTCCAAATGCCATTAAAATAAACTGCTTATTAATTGCTGAAAAAATTGTTACTGGTATTCCAATAATAAACAGAATTGAAATTATTAACGCAGTTATAAAAGCCTTTTTAGTGTCTTTAATTACTTTGTTCACTTTTTTCATTTATCTTACCTTCTTCTTGTGCTGGTTGCAATTTTTTCTGTTTTGCATGTTTTATAACTAATAAAAGCACTGATACTACAATTACAACAACCACTAAACATAAGAATGCATATAATATTGCATCTACATAATTTGGCAACAACAAACAAAGCACTGTCATAATTGCACCGGAAATCATATTGCCAAATAAAATTGCAAGAATCCCCTTAAAAGGATTCATTTTTAAGTAGGCTGCAATTGCTGAGCCGGTCCATGCCCCAGTAAGCGGTAACGGAACAGCAACAAAACCAACAACTCCCCAAAACTTTATTCGGTCAGCCTTGGCCTTGCTCTCCCCTTCTTTAACCTTGCCTTCAATTTCTGCAGACTTTTTTTCAAACTTTTTATCAAAATAATTAATTATTTTGCTAAACCATTTTGTCTTTTTAAGCCAAGCAAAAAAAGGCAATAATAACGGAATTATTACTAAAGCAGGAATAGTTGCTCCAATAACCGAACAAATATAGGCTTGCCACCATGTTAATTTGTTTAACCCCCAAACTTCGCTTAATGCAAAAGGAATCGCAACTCTAAGTTCGGTAACTGGTAACATTGAAATAACAATTATACCAAGCCATGCTGAATTTCCAAAAACAGCAATTATAAAATCTTTTATTGCTTCTACCATAAATAAGTTAAATACTCCTTAACTCTAATATTGCTCTCGTGCAATCATCAATTGCTGTTTCACTATTTGTAGTCATTGCTGAATCTTCGGTATATTTTCCAATTCGATATAATATCTCATTTAATCTAATCTTTTGTTCTAGTATTTCAATCTGCTCAGACTTAGACAAGGTTGATGTATCATCAGCATCTAATTCAGCCAGCCTTGCATTAAGTTCAGAAATGCATGCATATTTATTTTTAAGTGACCTAAATTCTCTTGTTTTCTGAGATGCTAACAAATTTTCATCATTCATAACACATTCAGTGTAAGCATAAAGGGCTGATGCGCTAGAATCTGGGTCAAGAGAATCAATTGCTATCATTTTAGCTTCTAAAAATTTGCCATTTTTGTAAAGAGCAATAGTGTATTGAGTCGTTAAATAATTTTCATAACTATTTATGTAGGTATTAAAATCTTCACCAATGGCGTTTTTAGTTGCCTCATCAACCTTTTCACTAAACTTAATAAAATCATCTCCGCTTAGCATTATATTAATGTAGTATTCCATATCTTTATAATTTTTGCGATTTATGGATAATTGTATAACATTGTACAGATTCTGGTTTGTTTTTTCTCTTGCATAAACTCGTTTATAAATTAAATAACTGGTTTTGTCAAAGCCACAAGTCGCAAAAGCATTTGCGGCTGCTTTTGGAGCTACTGCTGAAATGGTTACTACAAAATAACCAAATGCAAACAAAGCAAAAGCCAGTGTAAGCCCAATTGTTTTTAAAATTAATTTTACACTAATTTTTGATTTTACATCAGTTTCAATATTTTTTTGTTCAGTATTATTTTCTGCATTATTTTCCATTTCTCTTCCCTTCATACTGAGTTATTTGATCAATGCGTCGCTGATGTCTTCCGCCTTCAAATTCGGTAGATAAAAACAACTCCACGATTTTAACTGCAAGTGTTTTATCTATATTGTCTGCACCAAAAGATAAGCAATTTATATTATTCTTTTTGCGTGCAAGTACAACACCTTTTGTGGTTTCAAGCACACCGGCTCTAATACCTTTAACTTTATTCATTGCAATCACCGCACCAACACCGGTACGGCAAATCATAATTCCTTTGTCTGCCTTGCAATTTTGGACTTGTTCAGCAACTTTAAACGAAAAAACGGTATAATCATCTTCTGGGTCACACCTTTTTGCACCAACATCAATAAATTCAATATCTTTAAAATATGATTTTATGTATTCCTTGTACTCATAACCACCGTGATCGGCACCGATTGCAACTACCATAGTTCACCTCTTTCTTTAATTATTTTAACCAAATTGTCTACCGCAATTGCGAGCTTGCGTGCAACATTGTAATAAACTGCTTCGCTTTTTCCGTATGGATCATCAATTTCATCTACACCTAGCACCTCATTAATAGCTCTTACATTATTAAGAGTTGGAAATTTGTTTAATATAGAAAATTTATGACTTTGGGTCATGGTAATTACATAATTATACTTATTAAGTAGCTCAGGTGTTAACTGGGTAGATTTGTGCCTTGGTATAGATATGCCCATTTTTTTAAGCACTGACTTTGCTGTTGGATTCATAGTACTTGGTGCATTTACAAAAAGGCCAGCACTTGAACAACTAATATTTTTAATATTTTTTGTTTTGATTACATGTTTTAACAGTGCACTTGCCATAGTAGAACGGCAGGTGTCTCCTGTGCAAACAAAAAGTACATTTACCATATATTCTCCTACATGATAAATGTACCATATCAATTACCAATTTGTCAAAGAAAAAGCGTTTAGTTATCTTCTTGTTTTGTCTTTTAGTGCAATTTCGCTAGAAAGTTCAAAAAGAGTTGTTCTAAGATCTTGATTGTCGCGTTTAAGATATTCTATATCTCTGCGCTGAATATCTATCATTTCTTCATAATTGCGAATAATTTCCTTTACTTCTTTTTTTGAATAACCAAAAATATTTTTTCTCATATTTTGTTCACCTCTGCAATATTAGTTTGTAAAAATAAAAAACAAAATATGCAAATATTTTTATAGCTTTATTTTGATTTAACCAATCTTCCACAATAAGGACAGACTTTACTTTTACCCACAAAATTTAATATTGCCCCACATCCCGAACAACTTGCGGTAGTTTCTACCTTTGTTTTAGAGCTATCATTTTTATCAAAACTATTTGATTTGTCTAAATCTTCATTATTTGACTCAATTGGAGCAAGTTTTGTTTCCTTGGTGGTGTTTATTATTGTATCCTTTTCAACAGTGTAATTAAGCAAATAATTATTTTCCATTAAAAAGACAAGCCCTTTTGCAACTACACGCTCTGACTTGTTTAAATTTTTTGCAATAGATGAAATGCTCCTTAACCCATAAAATTCAATTGCTCTGCCAACTGACATTGCTAGCCTTATTTTAACAAGCCTTTTAGCAAATATAAACTCTCCATAAATGCCAACGAAAAAGAACACCGAACCACCAACTATCATTGTTAAATTGTCCTTTCGTGCACCCACAACAATGAAATAAACAGCAAAAAAACAAAATATCGCAGTAACAACCATCAAATATTGAACTATGTGAATATCCGATTTAATTTTTTTTGTTTCCACTTTTTATCTCCAAGAATATTATATCACAAAGGTACTCTCTTTTGCAATATATTAAGTAATTACACGTAAAAAATAATGTTATTTTACAATAAGTGTGTTAATAAAAAATATTTTTGATTTCCTTCTTCATCATTATATTTTTTATTAACACATTTTTATTATTTAGGTCTATATGACCGATGGAGGTATTTTATGTTAAATGAAATTTATTTAGAAGAAAAAACTTGTGTTATTAAGGAAACTAACGAAAAGGTTACTTACGTCGCACCAATGTGGCGTATCGGTTCCCAGATAATACAGTTAAAACCGGTTTTTAAAGCTGATAAAGGTGTTATTAAAACTCTTATTGATACCGGTTTGATTGAATTTAAAAAAGAACAAGGTGGTAATTAAAAATGAATGTATTAGGCTTGTTTTTAGGTTTAATTTTATTATTGTTTACAGCTTATCAAATTGTTTGTTTAATAAAGGACGTAAAAATGAAACGTTCTTTGAAGAAGGATAATCAAGAAAAAATTAACAAGGGGGTGGAAAAAGAGTAATGACAGGAACTGCTTTGGTTACTTCTATTATCGAAATTTTGGTTTCGGGTATTACTGGTATAGCTACTGGCATCGGCGAAGGTCTTTCGACTTTAGCAAAAGGTATTTTCTTTGCTACCGGTGAAGGCGGAACCACTGGTTTATCTGTTTTAGGTACTTGTATTATTGCCTTTGCCGCAATCAGCCTAGGTTTGAGTCTATGCAGATGGGTTCTTAATTTCTTTACTAGTCTTGGTGCTCGTAACAGATAGTAACGTTTGGGCTAGTTTAAAATCTAGCCCTTTTTTATTACTCTAATTATGAATGAAAAATAGTATTGTTATTTTGTTATTAATTGGTCTTGTTATTTTTTTAATTCGTTGGATATTGTCAAAGTTTAAAGTTCCTAAAATTGGTGCAATGGCGCTTGTATCTGGTGGTGTTAAGTGTGGTAAAAGCACACTATCTGTCGCTATTGTCATTAGTGAATATAAAAAGCGTACAAGGCGAATTAAGTTTAAAAATTTTTTTAGAAAAATGTTTGGTAAACCTTTACAAGAATTGCCTTTAATTTACTCTAATGTGCCACTTGGCGTCCCTTACGTTGAATTAACAAACGATTTGCTTTTAAGGAAAAAACGATTTGTTTATGGTTCTGTTATTTATTGTTGTGAAGCCAGTTTGGTTGCAGATAGTCAGTTGTTTAAAGATATGGAATTAAACGAAAGGTTATTATTATTTAATAAGTTAATTGGTCATGAGACAAAAGGCGGTTGTGTTATTTATGACACCCAATGTATTGGTGACTGCCATTATTCAATTAAACGGTGCTTGTCAGAGTATATTTACGTTCATCATTTAACTAAGTGGATACCGTTTTTTTTACTTGCACACGTTCAAGAGTGCAGATACTCGGACGATAAATCTACTATTAATGTGAACGATGATGATGTTGAAAATAAATTAAGGCGAGTTATTATACCAAAAAGCACTTGGAAAAAGTTTGATTGCTATTGCTATTCAAGTTTAACTGACAATTTGCCGGTTGAAAAAAATGTTATTACAGTTGGTGATTTAAAAGCTCGTAAAATTTTAAGTTTTAAAAAATCTAGATTATTAGGTGGTGTTGAAGATGAGAAAAAGAACAATTAGTTATGTCGCAGAGACTTGGTTTTGGAATATCGTTTATTTTATACCGATTTTTGCTTATTTAATTATTTTATTTAAAACTGGTAATGCCTTTGAATTTGGTACAATTTTTGAGTCAATAGGACTTAATATTGCAGAAAATTCTATAGCCTTTACAAGTTTAAGTCAAATATTTGGAGTTGATGGAATATTGCCTTTATTTACAAATACTGATTTGCTAGTTTTCTTTGCTTATTACATAAATGTTTTTATAGCTCATATTTTTGTAGATTTTATTTTGTTTATTCCAAAAATTGCAAAAAAGTGGATGAACAAATTTACACAAGGAGACGAATAGTATGAATTTTGTTTTAATTATTTTTGGTGCTTTTTTGGGGTGCCTATTAGAAAACTTAATGCTTGGTGCTATCCAGTATTTTTTAAAAACTCGGTTAGTTAAAAAGCAAAAGGCTGGTGTTTATGATAAACAAAAAAAACAATAGTAAAATTTTTAAAAAATTAAGTTCTATTATTACCGCAGTGTTAGTGGCTGTACTGGCTTTTTCATTTCCTTTTATCGCTAAATTTGGCCCTAAAATTAAGTCTAATAGTATGATTGCTAGCGCTGATATTTATTATAACCCTTTTTATAATAATTTAATCTGCCCGAGCGTTAGCCAATCTTTTATTTCTGCAAATTTTAATAATCTTATTTATCAGCAGAACATTAATTTTAATTTAACTTCATCTACTTCCGTTGACATGTATGGCGAATCTTATTTAAGTGTTGTTGGGTATCAAAATAATTATATGTATGTTCAAAGTTTGGAGAAGGATACTATCTCTTGTGAAAGTGAAAAGTCAATGCAATATTTGGATATTTTGAATTTTGACAATACTAATAATTCTTATTTTAATTTTTATCTTACTTATGTTGATTCTGCCGGTTATTTTTACATTCCTTTGCTGTGTTATATTAGTGAAAATTGGTTAGGTGATATTAGCCTTAAAGGGACTTCCGTTGTTTACGGTGTTAAAGGCGATTTGTTTGGGTCCTACCCTAGAGTGTCCGATTTTTCATTAAATTTTGATAGTTATCATACTTTTTTTTATAAAGTTATTTTAAGTAATGGTGCCTTTATTGAAGTTTTAGCACCTTGTCCTGTTAACTCTCCTGTTTATCAAACTACAAGCACTATTGGTGGTTTTTCATATAATGGTTCTTATCAAGATGGTTATAACTCGGGTTTGTCTGATGGTGAAGCACTAGGTTATAATAAAGGTTATAATGCCGGTGATAGTGTTGGTTACGCGCGCGGTTATAATGCCGGCGCTAATTCCGCTAATAATTACACATTTTTTAGTTTAGTCTCTGCCGTCATAGATGCCCCAATTCAGGCCTTTATGGGGTTATTCAATTTTGAGCTTTTAGGTATAAACCTTGCCGGGTTTTTTACTGGACTGTTAACTTTGGCATTTATTATTACTATAGTTAGGCTCATTATGCCTTAGGTAGGTGGTTATGTCTGATAATATTAAAACTAACACTACTGTTAGTGGTCGTGGATTAAATAAACGAACTACTGTTTCGACTACTTCTGTTGATAAAAATGGCAATTCTTTTACACGAACCCAAACCAGTCGTTCATTCGGTGAAAAACTTGGTTCTGGTTTTGGTGTTTTTGGTTTAATTGTTGGCATTTTGCTATCAGTATCTTTAATTAAGTCTTTAGTAGGTGGTACACCTGTTACTTTTGGTGGTTTATTAGAGTACTTGTCTAGTGCCCCATCCATTGATATGAGTTTAAAATCATTTAATGTTATTAAATCTTTGGGTGACTGGGGTCCCTTTAATTTTTTAGCTATTTTTTTTAATTACTTTATAACCATTTTCAATGTCTTGATTTTTGCTTTTAAAGGTATAGGCCAAGTTATTGTTTACGTGGTTTGGTTTGTTAGATTTTTATTTTAATGGGGTTTTAAAGGGGCGACTTTATGTCGCCCCCCTAAAAAAACTAGTTAATTTTATAATCTAGTGATGTTTTTATTCTGTTTACAATATACTTTTCGGTGTTTTGATATTCGGTCCAGAAGGTTAATAGTTCAATAATTGCAATATCACAAATTTCTTTTACTTTATTATCCCTTTCTATTCTTTCTTTTGTTTTGTGAGTTTTGTCATTTATTTCAATAAGTAATAATGGCTTTAATGAATCTTTGGAAAATATTCCAAAATCTATAACTCTGTATAATTCGTTTTGATATTGTTTATTA
>ERZ779869.3003-NODE-3003-length-13382-cov-8.832520_pt1 | contig 13382 bp, 10 predicted proteins | sample MGYA00511557_ERZ779869 | MGnify/ENA primary metagenome ERZ779869 (study PRJEB29588, sample SAMEA2154620) | human gut metagenome | biome: human gut; feature: human-associated habitat; material: faeces | place: Denmark | collected 2008/2010 ...
GAACGTGATTTCAAAGACACGCTTGAATTGTCGCAGAAGATTACGTTAGAGGATGTTAAGCATTTTAATATTTTCACAAAGATTTTAGGACATATTATAAGATTAGTAGCACCACTACTATAAAAAAATGCGGTCATACAGACCGCATTTTTGTTTGTTATAGTGAGGTGTACATACTGTATAGGTTGTAGTACAATCCTTTTTTATCAATCAATTCTTGGTGTGTGCCTTGTTCTTCGATACCGTTTTCGGTGAGGACAAGAATCATATTTGCGTTACGGATTGTTGTAAGTCTATGGGCGATTGTGAACACCGTTCTGCCTTTTGCAAGTTTTTCGAGTGAGTCTTGCACGATTTTTTCGCTTTCATTATCAAGTGCGGAGGTCGCTTCGTCAAGAATAAGTATAGGCGGATTTTTTAAGAATACTCTTGCGATACTTATTCTTTGCTTTTGACCGCCCGAAAGTTTAACTCCACGTTCGCCGACATATGTGTCATATCCGTTTTCGAGGTTTGAAATAAATTCATGTGCGCCTGCAAGCTTGGCGGCGTTTATAACATCTTCGCGTGTTGCACCGCTTAATCCGTAAGCGATGTTTTCAAAGACCGTTCCCGAGAACAAGTAAACGTCCTGTTGAACGACACCGATTGAATTTCGGAGCGAATTTAATGTGACGTTTTTTATATCTTTGCCGTCAATTAAAATACGTCCTTCTGTGACGTCATAAAAACGTGGGATAAGGTTACAAAGCGTTGTTTTTCCGCCGCCTGACGGACCGACCAGCGCCGTAAAGCTGCCCTGGGGAAAGTCGAGATTCAAGCCGTACAGCGTCTCTTTTTCGGCGGTGTAGCCAAAGTGCAGGTCACGGCAGGCAATGGCGCAGCCCGTGCCGATCTCGGCGGTCCTGGCATCGCCCTCGGGCAGATCCAGCAGCTTAAAAATTTTATCGCTGGCGGCCATGCCGTTCATGGCGACGTGGAAATACGACCCCAGCGCGCGCATGGGCAGGAAGAAATCCGCCGACAACAGCAAAATGCAGAGCGCGCCCTGCAAACCCACGCGGCCCGCGGCAAACTCTTTAGCCGCCACGGCAATGCCCAGCGCCGCGCCGCCGCCGAGGAAGATGGTGGGCATGGCGCGGATATCCAGCCCGCTCTCCGTGATGGCGGACAGCAGGTTTTGGACATACTTGTCCGCCTGGGCATGGATGATTCCTTTCGCCTCGTCCGGGAGGCTGCTGGCATCACCCCGCAGGACGCACTCGATCTGCGCCGTTGTCAGAGAAAGACCCAGGACGCGTCGCACCTGTTCGCTGATCTCATCGATGCAGCGGATCATGCCGAATTCCAGGCTGTGCGCGGTCTCCGCCACGGGGCGGGCGTTGTCGATCCGCATGAGATCCACCGTCCATCCGCCGATGTCCATGAGCAGCAAGGACGGCTCATCCAGCAGCAGGTCGGGGTCTGTCAGCAGCGCGGCGTAGCCCTGCGGGAACAGTGCCACATCCTCAACGGCGATCTTGTATTCTGTGCCCTCGAATCGGAACAGGACCGGCTGGGAGCGGAGCAGGTATTGCCGAAATTTTGGCTTGTCCCGGCCAAAGCTTGTCAGCGGTAGCCCTGCTGCAATTTTAACCGAACTCTCGTTTGGTGCGCCGCGCATTTTGATTTCCTGTGCCAACGCCGCGAGCGTCAGCAGGTAGTAGGTGTCGTTCTCGGTCTTGTCGCAGCGCACCGGCTGGCGCCCCGTGCCGCAGACGTAAAACTGTCCGTCCACCTCCAGCACACTCTGCCGCGTGTACGGCTCGTGGCTGCCGTAGCAGGTCAGACCGGCTGGGAAGGAACAATGCCGCGTCTTGATGGCGTAGTATCCGTGGTCGATTCCGATGATCATGTTTTGCCTCTCTTTCGTTGTTGAGATGTCTTTTTTGCAATGCTTTTGCGGTGGAAAGGCTCCTATACAAAAACCGGCTGGGAAGAAATCGACGGCCTTGCAGTGAAACTTTCCTCCCAGCCGGTAAGTAAGAGTTAGGGGGAGAGTGTGAGAGGGGGAAAGAGGCCAAGCACCCGGCCATCGGCAATACCGGCAGCGGAGTGCAAAACCTGGCCCTAAAAATGGGTACACTTCTCCCGTGGCGTTTCGCCTTTTCAAAATCAGGGCGGCCCGCCCGCGCAAAGCAAATTTGCTTCCTTATCCACTCTCTTCCTTTTTATTTTTTCACCGCATCCACCAGTTTGGCTACCACCAAATAGCGTGTGTCGGATTCGCCGGTGCAGGTGGAGAGGGTCAGAATGTGGTCGGTCAGGTTCAGCGTTTCCCCGTTGTCCAGCGTATTGCGCGCGGCTGCCTTTGCCAGAATCTGCGCGAAGGCCGCATCATCCGGGTTCGGCTCGATGCAGTCCCGGTCATCCGCCGCACTGCACACCCCGGCGCTGACAACGCGGTAGGTCAGGGCAGCGTCGGGCAGCGAGAGATAAATGTAAGGATGTTCTTCGGCAAAGCTGTCCTGCTCGTAATTGTGCAGCGCCTTGAACCCGCCCTCATAGCCGTCCTCGAAGGTGTGGCCGTAGAGCACAAGGTTGCGGGAAAGGCTGGTGCTGTTCAAATCACACGCATAGTCGGCAAAAACGCAGCCGTGGACATCGGCATTGCCCGCGGTGTCGCGGCGCAGGTAATAGTCGTTGTCGGACGCCTGCTGCACCGGGGCATCGATGTTGGTGCCGGGCACGGTGATCCACGCGCCGGTTTCCGTGTTGTCCTCCTGCGCCAGACGCGGCTCCGGCTGGGACACCGTGACGGACAGCGCCCTTTCCACACGCTGTTCTGCCAGCGCTGTGCGGTTGTGCCAAAGGCAAAACAAAACGGCGCACAGGACAATGCCTGCCGCCGCACACCAAAGGAAAATTTTCCGCTTGTCTACGTTCTTCCTTTTGCTTTGCATCTGCTCACCTTCCCGATCACCTTTCCGGGATGCCCGTCTGCGGGAAGTATCTGACCAGCACCGTGGGCGCGCTTTCCTGCGCGGCGGTCAGCGTCCAGTCCACATAGCCGAGCAACCCCTGCAATTCCTCCGGCATATTCTGGTCAAGCGTCAGCGTCAGGTTCAGGTGGGCCGTGCCGGTTCCGCTGTAACGTCCCAGCGGCAAATCATTGCGCATGGTGTTGGTGTCGGTGTCCAGATTGCCCCACACGGGGCCGCTGTATAGGGTTTCGTTGTCCGGGCCAGTCACCGTAATCACAGCATATTGTTTGAGCAGCTTCCAGATTTTTTCCTCAGTTTCTGCACCCAGTTTGTTGTTGTCCGCCAATGCGGCGCGAAGCCACAGCGAACACGCGGCATCGGAATCGTTGCGGGCTGTATAGTCGATGGCAACCAACTGGCTGCGGGTCTCACCGGGGCAAAGATTCTGGAAATCCAAAAACAGCTGCCCGTCCGGGTATTCGATCAGCCCACCATTCTCATCGTAGGTAAAGCGAATATGCGCCGTCTGCGTCTTGGCCGCCACTGCGTCCGGTGTACGGCGGTAGGCCGACCAGGTGCGTCCCCACAGCGTGGGGCTGTCGCCGCTGGCCTGCAACAGCTCCATCGTCACCCCAATGTGCCCGGTGCGGCCCGCCAACTCGTTTGTCAGATTCGGGGAAACCGTGAAAGATTCAAACAGCGCCGTACTGCATTGGTTCGGTTCCACAATGTCGTTGTAGTACCAGTAGCCGTCCTCGCCCTGCGTCCAGTCGGCGGTGTTATAGGCGGGGAACACGCAATCGGTGGCGTCCATGTCTGCCGCTGTTTCGTCATCCCAATCAATCACCACTTTGGCCCGCACAAGGGAGCTGGCTGTGCCGGTATTTTTCACCCAGACGCACTTTTCGACCGTCTGCCCCGGCGTGATCGTCTGCCCCTGCTCGTATTTTTCCTCGACGATGCCCTGCACTGTGGCAGTGGAAATGTGGTTGGTCACGGTGCTTGACGTGCGCCAGCCCGCCAGCGTTCCGCCCGCGCACAGCGCCGCCGCCAGGGCCAGTGCTGCCGCGCCAAGCCCGATTTTTACCTGTTTTTTCAAATTATCGTCCTCCCATTCTTTATGAATTATCCTGCTTCGGGGTAATTTCATTCACGATCAGCGCGCAGTCGCGGTCCTCCGCCCAGCTTTGGCGCACATTCCGCGCCGTCACGCTGGCCGATGCGCGGCAGCCGGTCAGTTCCAGCACCGCACAGTCGGCTTTCGCCGTGCCGTTCTCGGCATCCTCAAACTGCACCAGTGCATGGCAGGCGGTCTGGCTCTCGATGACGGTGTAAACGCCGCCCGAAAGCCCCGTGAAGGTCACACTGGCGCAGACATCGCCGTTCTCGTCCGGCTCGGCATCGAGCGAAAGCTGCACACTCTGCCGCTGCACCCGGCCCTTGGCGTCCGTCAGCGTGAACGTAAACACCGGCGTGCCGTGCGCGGCCAGCAGATCGGATGCGGGCAGCTTCTTGGTCACGGTGATCTTGCCCGGCTCGACGTTCGTTGTCACTTCATCGGTCGGCAGAGTAATTTTATCCTCGCGGTACTGCACCGACGCCCTGTTGCTCACGGAGTTGCCCATGACAACCGATTGCACCCGCACCGTGAAGGAAACTCTTGCTTCCGACTGCGTGGGAATTTCCAGCGTCCATACAATCTTTCCGTTGTTTTCCGCGCCGTTCTCCGTGATGGAATTTTCCACCAACTCGGTTCCTTCGGGGATTGCATCGGTGATCGTCACGGTCTTTGCCACGTCGGCCGGATTGCAGCACGTCACGGTGTACACCAGCGTATCCCCGGCCCGCACCGTGCCGCCATTCAGGTCGTTTCCCGCTTCATCCGTCACGGTCTTGGTCGGCGCGTCTACCGGCACATACACCGCCTTGACGGTGTGGTCAGCGTCGATGTCCGCAAACTCAATATTCTGCGGGTATTTTTTCGCCAGATTGTTCTGCATTTTTTCGGCATCCTCGTCCAGATAGATGCCACTCAAAAGGTAATTGCCGCTTGCCAGCGGGGCATATGTCACTGCTCGGCTCTCTCCCAAAGGTACTTCGCTTTCCGTTTTGGTCTGGGTCGTCCCGTCGCTTTCGCTCGTTATGTTGTCGGATACCGCCTGCCCAATGTCCGGCGTCCCGTTCACCGCAATGGCCGTCAGGGTAAAGGTGTTTCTCTTCCACTGCGCGGTAAAGGTCGTGTCATAGTCGTTGGCGTAGGAAGTTCCCGCAGCCAGCAGACCGTCTGTCAGGGCGGTTTCGCCGTTCCAACTCTGCGTGGCCTTCCAGCCAAGGAAGCGGTAGCCCTCCTTCTGCGGTTCGGCCTGCACGGTGTAACCCTGGCCGTTGTGCTTGGTTTCGGAAAAGCCGTTCTGCGCGCCGTTCAGCGTTCCGCCGTCCAGATCGTAGGTCATGGCAGCCTGCCAGCCCGCATAATACGAAAGAACGGCAGGCTCCGCTGTTACGGTTTTGTGGTTGCCATAGCTGCCCAAAATGCTGCCGCCGTCGTCGTTTATCGTAATATCCTGCAAGGCTGCGCCGCCTTGCAGTGTCGTCACGCCGTCCGCGTAGGTTTTGGCGTCCAGCAGCCAATCCGCAAAGCAGTGGGTCTGCACGGCGGCGCTGTGCCCGGCATTCGCTGAACAAATGTAGTAGGGCGCGGTATCGTCCACATCGGTCGGTGCCGTCACATCCGCCGTGATGCCGTAGAACTTGCGCACTGTGCCCAGCAGTTCCCCGCTGTCGATGCCGTCCACGGTCAGCGCGGTGCCCGCCGCAGCGTCGTGATTGTAATAATAGCGATAATTCGATTTGTAGGACAACCAAACATCATGCGCGTCGGAGTTTTTCATGCCGAAATAGGCGTCCTCAATAGCGGTATAGTATACGTTGGTGTCAATTCCGTTCTCCGGGTGCTGCTCCGCCGTCTGGGCGTTGTTGGATTCCCGGCTATTTTCCCAATCCAGCACCGCCGTGTCCGACTGGATGATCGTCCGCCCCAGCCACGGGTTCTCGCAGGTCACGCCAAGCTGGCTGCGCGTGCCGCCGTTCCAGGTGATGACATCCGCATCCTGCTCCAGATGGATGCTGTCGCTGGCAGAAATTTGCAGCGTTGAATCGGTGCGGAACACATCAACGCCGTCCAACATCACCGCAATGCGCAGGCCGGAATTTTGCAAGGTCTTGTCGGCGGAAGTTTTCACTTCGACGCCGTCCTTGAGCGTGGTGTCTGTTCCGCTGCCCGCATAGATTTCCGCGTGCTCCGCGCCGTTTTCAGTAAAACTGCCGCCGGATACTGTTGCCCTGGTTCCGCCTTTCAGGTACAGCCCGCTGTGGCCATTTTCATGTGACGTGACTGGTGCGTTCAGCTCGATTGTCGCGGCTTGATCCAGCGATTCATTTTTCATCGCGCTGATGCCGGAATAGCTGTTGCCGTAGCAGTCGAGATGGTCGCCCTGCACAGTGCCGCCGTCCGTGTGGACGCCGTCCGCGGCGTTATTGTACACGGCGGTCGTTTCGTCGCCGTTCGCGGAATCCGCGGCCTTGCCGATCCACAGTTGCCCCTGGGTGTAAACGCCGTTGATCCCGTTTGCGTAGATATGGTTCCAGCCGTACAAATAAGTCTTGCTGTCAGGGTAGCACTGCACGCCGTTGCCCGCATTGTTCAAAATACCGCAATGGCTGATTTTCATCGTGCCTGCGCCTTGTACGTCCAAGCCGGGGAAGGTGTTGGAAGCGGTGTCCCCGTCTGTCGTCAGGAGATTGGCGGTGTTGTAGCCGTTGTTCTCCACCTGGCAGCCGGTCAGGGTCATAACGCTGTTCGAGCGCACATTTGCGCCCGTCCAGCCGTTGCCCCAGAAGAAGCAGTTTTCCGCGCTGGCGGAGCTGTCGGCTTCGGGGATGTCAAAGCCGGAGGTTTTGTTCCACACAAAAGAGCTGGCCGCTGCCTGCACATGGGAACCGGCGGCACAGGTCAGCCCACCGCCGCCAAGGCCCTGTGAGCGCACATTGCCGGAAAGAACAGCCGAACCGTTCTCAAAGCGATACAGCGCGGTTCCGTCGCCCGCATATTCGCCATTGTTGAACACCAGCGAGCCATTGATCTCGGCCTGGCCGGGGTTCAGCAGAATACCGTTGTCGTTTCCGTAACCCACGGTACAGTTTTGCAGGCTGATTTTGCTGTCTGTGCCTTCGGTGTAAACGACGTTCTCGCAGTTGTTATTGCCATTGAGGAAGACGTTCTCAATTTCCAGCGTCGTGCCGCCGGAAATATAAATCATAACGTTGTCATGGTCGGTCTGTACACCGCTGGCGTCGCCCATCCGCAGGCTGGCGTTTTGGGTGTAGGTGTAGCCCTGCGCAACGGTTTCACTGCCCACGCCGACGGTGTTGGTGTATTGGGCACTCCCGGTGCCGACCAGACGCAGATTTTTGCTGACGGACAGCACCTCGTCCAGTGGGATGGTGATCTCGCCGGAAAGATAGATCGTAGCGCCATTTGCGGCAGAGGCGACAGCGGATTTCAGCTCTGTCCAGCTTGTGACGGCATCTTGGGCGGAGGTACCGGATGCGTCGTAGAGAGAGACTTCCTCAACGGCGAGATCATTGGAAAAGGCGCTTACTTCAGCGGGAATTTCCGCGTTGGAATCGCTGTCGGTTTCTTTATTTTCCGTCAGTTCGCTTGATTCGGCACTTTCCGGCGTTGCGTCGGAAAGCGCCGTGCTTTCATCCTGTGTCGATACAGGCGTTGGTGTCGGGGTAGTTGATGCTTGGTTTTCCGCCTGATCCTTTGTGCTGTCACCTTCCGCAATATCCGCTTCAGCGATGCCGCTCCACTCGTCAGCAACAAATTTTCCCTGCGTTCCTTGTGCCAGCACGGCAGTCGCCATACCGAACAACAGCAAAGCGGCCAGCCCTGCTGCCGCCAAAGACAGCAGCGGTTTGTTCTTTTCTTTCGCTTTTCTCATGCAAAACTCCTTTTTGTGTCATTCAGAATTTTGACCGGATATCCCATCCAGGGCAGGCACAACTGCACCCTCCCAACGATGTTCTCCGCCGTGACAGGTGTATCTGCCACGTTGTTTGTCAGTCCCTGCGTCGTGACCGTCCGAGCCGCCTGGTCGATGGCGACGATTCTGTGCGTTACCGTGCCGCCCGCTGTCTTGTAGGTAATGTCCTGCCCGACTTTCAGTTCGTCAAACGACATCGGCACAACGACAAGCAAGCTGCCCACGGGCAATACAGGCTCCATGGAGCCTGTCAGCACGGCGTAACAGCGGATACCGCTGACGGAAATCAGCACGGCGGCAGCAATCGCGGCGGCAAAGATCAGCGGCCCTGCCGCTTTCATCGGTTTTTTCACCACGTTCCGCCCTCCTGAACCGCTTCAAAGTAGACGCTGAGGGTGTAATGATTCAGCGCCGTAGCGTCCGCGCTCTCGCTGTATGTCACAGTATCGAACAGCGCGTCATTGCGGCAATCTTCTCCCGGCTGCAAAGTTTTGGCGTAATACCAGAAATCCTCCGTTTCGTCGTAGCGCCAGTTTTCGGTGTTGTAGTTGAGGGTACAGGCATCCTGTGCCGCGCTATCTGAGAAAATCACGCGGGCGCGAAGACGCAGCGGAAGGTTGCCGGTGTTCACCACATACGGGCGCTTCATGAACGAATTGCCCGGCTGCACCGGAACATCCGGGTTCTGAATGTCCTCTTTCGGGTCAAATGTCACCTCACCGACCGTGAGGGTGTTGGTGCGCGATGCTTGGGCAATAAAATAAGCGCCTGTGACGCCGACCAGACAAACTGTCAGGGCCAGCGCCGCAAGCGCGGCGAACAAGATATTCTTTTTTGCTTTGCTCAAGATTCAGCAACCTCCTTTCCCATGACGGCGGCCCACACATCCTGCGGGGTGTTGGCGTCGGCCACATAGTCGCTTTGGATGGCGGTCAAGCGGCAAATAATATCTACCGCCGTGCCCTGCGGCAAATCGCCCTCCACCACGTTCGCATAGGTCACGCAGTCAAACAGCGGCGGCGTCTGTGCGCCGGGCGCAATGGCGGATTCATACGCATAGATGAATGTGTGGGTTTCCTCCGTTTCAGTTTCTTCCAGCAGGCTCCAGCCGTCGTTGGGCTGAAAACTGACCAGATCGACCGTGTGCGGTTCGCCGCCATTGTCCAGAACGCCCGCCCCGCTGGTCGGCTCCTGATTTGTTTCGTCGCTTCCGTCTGCTTTGGCGGTTTCTGCAATCGTATAAGTTCTCACGCTGGCGCGGGGAATCTCGACTTGCAGGTACATATAGGCTGCGGTCGTGCTTTCCGCCGCGTTGCAGGCCGTGGGGTCTTTGGCTACCGTCTTGCCGGGGTACAGCACCTTCGCTTCATCCGGCAGCTTGTCCCACTCTGGCTCGGTCAGTTCTGCCTCCAGCTGACCGACCGCGAACGTGTTGACGGTTTGCGGCGTCTGGTGCGTCAGGTAAGCCCCCGTCCCGGCCACTGCGCCCAAAACGGCAATCGTTGTGACAGCGCATAGGGCAATGATGTGTTTTTGTTTCATGGCATTCTCCTTTTTGGCTTGATTGTATGGCGAAAAACATAAAATCGTTTTATACGGCAAGCAAAGGCATCACCCCCCCCAAAAAAAAATGAAGTAAAGAAAAAGGCGAGCGGCTTCCCTTACGAGAGCTTGGCGCTAGCCTTCGACTTTCTGGCACGGTATAATCAACTTGATTTTGTCGCTTTTTGAGTTATAATTAAAAATAAAGAGCTAGGGAGGCTCTGATTAAATCTGGTGTGCGGCACGGCGGATGGCGTGCGATAGACGGCGTGATATGCGCCAAGCCCTCAGGGCACGATTTATTCAGAGGTTTCCTAGTAGTCGTAAAAGTGCAATGAAGGGAGTCCAAATGGCAAATCGCCCAAAATTAACAATAGAGGATCAAGTGGCGTATATGAAAAACAAAGGGATTACCTTTGACCACTGTTCTGAAAAAGATGCCGTGCGTTTTTTGCAGGAAAGCACATACTTCTTTAAGGTTAAAGCGTTCGATAAAAATTACATTGCTCATCCAAAGACCGGGCATTATTATAATTTGGACTTTTCTTATCTCATGGAGCTTTCAACCTTAGATATGCGCTTGCGAAGGCTTATTTTACACGCAACTTTAGATATTGAACATTTCCTAAAAGTACAACTGATTCGAGATGTAAGTTCAAATCCGGTTGAGGATGGCTATCAAATTGTCGAAAAGTTCTTTTCTGAAAATTCCAGCGTAAAAAATTCCATCAGTGAAAAATCGAAGAATTCCATGTGCAAGGATCTTGTGGAAAAGCTGGAAAGTGAAAATTATGCGATTTGGAATTTGATTGAAGTCCTCTCCTTTGGTGACTTTGTGCGGCTCTATACCTTGTATGATAGGGAGTATGGGAATCACAATAAAGGGCTCATTCAATGCCTTTATGCCGTAAGGTGCCTCCGGAATGCAGCTGCCCATAACAACTGCTTATTAAATAGTTTAAGGTTGCCCTATACGCGTAAGATTCACTCCTCCTATTCCATCAGCCGCGCTGTGAGTCAAATTCCCAACGGACCAAAGACAACATCCCGCGAAAAAAAGCTGGCCAATCCGGTGATTCATGATTTTGTCGCAATGCTGTATGTATACAAGAAAATTGTATCTTCGCCCCGCACAGCAGAGCATTTCACAAAGGAATTGCACGATTTATTCGACATTCGTATGAAACGGCATAGCAACTATTTCGAATCAAATGAGTGCATATCATCTGCCTATCACTTTATGAAAACTGTGATTAATGATTGGTTTCCATCAGGCCAGGAGTTATGAATCTATATTTGTGGTTGAAAAATCCATTGACATCCCGATTGGAATTGAGGTATCCTATTAAGGATGAACAAAAACAGGTCACTGTTTTTAGAGGGCTGGTGCACGCACCAGCCCTTATTTTTATCCTTATCTAAGCATAGCTGAGTCCCTTGGTAAAATATTATAAAGGCAGCGCCGCAATAAGCGTATTGTTACCCTTATAAAAAGGCGGATTTCCATAGCTTCGTTGGCTGGTCAAACATTAACCTCATATCGTTGGCCTGCAGGGATATTTGCAAAGCAGGGAAGTGTCGCAAATTGGCCTTCAGGACTCCTTTGCCGAAAGAACCGCATTGGAATATATCGTATCAACAAATTATTTTGACGGATACTTTGCCTTAACCTGATACACTACGCTAGAGCACCTGACTGTTAATCAGGGTGTCGTCCGTTCAAGTCGGACTGGGGCAGCCAAATAAACCTTGAAGCTTCTGCTTCAAGGTTTTTCTTTTATGTTTTTTATGGGCGGTATCCGTATCTGCTCCATATTGCCGCTTTTACCCTCTACCCCAAAATCTGCACTGAATTTTTTCTCTATCCGCAATCACGGGGTTTGGCATTGTTTTGTTCCGCTTCAGCCTGCCTATACATAGTCAGGCCCCCCGGCTAAGCCGGGGGCTTGCGGAAGCCCTAAGGTGTATCTGAAAACAAAGAAGATGACGGATATTTCGCAAACACAAGCAGGATTTTGCGTGTGTAGAATAGACGATATTTTCGACGTTTCAGATGGTCAAAATTCCGGTTCCCACCGGCACCTCCAGCAGTTTGCCGGAGAAATGTTCCGGGATACCGGACAACGCATTTTCCAGATAGGCATCGCATTCCGCCTGATTCATATCCCAAACAAGGCGGCACACCGCTTTTCCGCTCAAGGTAGAGCAGGTGATCATGCCATCATAAAAATTGTTGCCGCCTGTCAGCCGATAGGCGCTGCGAATCGCTTCTTTTCGCTCCATGTTCACTCCTCCTGCACTATTTCACCGCTTTTTTCACCATAACGCACAGACAGCCCTATTTGGCTTTGTGATTCTTCATCGCGACCGGCGCCTTCTTTTCCTGCTCCCGACCAGAAAACCGGATCTTCACAATCTGCATCTTCATCATTCCATCACCGACTTTTGCCAGAAATCGGAAAAAGCCGTTGACGGAAGGGTCTTTCAGGTCGCTGTAACCCAGCATATAGCCCCGGCTGGACACCTGCAAACGGCTGTCCCACGGGGAAAGCTCGCTTTTCGCATCCGAAACGGCAAAATACGCCCCCACATCCTTGATCTTAGCCGTCTTGAGCCATGTTTTTGCGATCATCTTCACCGCTGTCCGATTGGCCGCATCAAAGACCAGAACCCCGCCAGGGAAAGCATCTGCCATCCCCTGCACCAGCTCCCGGACCTGCTGGGTCAGAAAGTAATAGAACACCCCGGAGGCAAAGAACACCGCCCCGCCGGATGCATCGATTTTGTCAAACCATGCGGGGTCTTTCAGGTCGCAGGGGATGTTTTGCTCCCGCTCCCCGGCGGGCAGCAGCTGCTGCCGCAAGGCGATCACATCCGGGAAGTCCAGATTGTAGATCTTGCATCTGCCGTTGTCGCAGGCTCTGCCGGTGTTGTCCAGCCCGCAGCCCAGATTGACCACCGCCGCGCAGGGGTGGGTTTTCAGATAATCCCGCACCTCCCACGCAAGGTCGCACTGCCGCATGGCCACCTCCAGCGCACCGAAGCGCTGCATCAGGCTGCGGGAATTTTTCTCTGCCACTGAAAAGTCGTAGTCGATCTGATCAATCAGGCGTACCGCCGTTTCGTCCCGATAGAGGTTTGGGTACAGTTCCGAACACAGCTTCCGGGAATATAACGGGAGAATCAGCGTTTCCTGCACAGTGTTTCTCTCAATTTTGTATTTCATATCGGGTTCTCTCACTTTCTGATAAACGGGAGCTTCGGCATACTGCGCCCACATGGTCGGTGTCCTGATGGGTGATGAGGATGTGCCGGATGGAATGCGGATCGATCCCCAGCCAATTCATCTTCTCTGCCAGCCGGTCGTAGTTATATCCCGCATCGACCATAATGGTCGTATCGCCTTTGCGGTAGAAGAAGATGTTCGCCACCCACTCTCGCACACAGGCGACATTTTCATCGATCCAGCCGGTGTTCAATGGTTTGAAAATCTCCTTGCCCCGGTACATCCGGCTCATTGCTTTTCTTTGAAATTCCGTTGCTTTTTTCGACATGATCGCACCTCATTTCTGTGCTGTAACGCACAGCCATCCCTTTTTGTTTTTGTGGCTCTGAATCTTACAAAATCCTGCTTGTTCCAGATACACTTTCAGATCAGCATCCGTATAGATGGTCATACCGTTAATGATTTGCGTCCATTTGTCGTCTTTTGCTGTTTCGCCGTTTGCTTCGTTACAGATGAAAAAAGTCCCGCCGGGCTTCAGCACCCGATAGACCTCTCTGAAATTCTGCGCAAGTTCCGGCCAGAAATAGACCGTTTCAAAGGCGG
>ERZ779869.3016-NODE-3016-length-13351-cov-8.483078_pt1 | contig 13351 bp, 9 predicted proteins | sample MGYA00511557_ERZ779869 | MGnify/ENA primary metagenome ERZ779869 (study PRJEB29588, sample SAMEA2154620) | human gut metagenome | biome: human gut; feature: human-associated habitat; material: faeces | place: Denmark | collected 2008/2010 ...
GCCGCCGGAGCGGTGCTTAAGCCGTCAGGCGGGAATTGTGCGGTGTTGCCTTAAATTGTCTGGCGTAAAAGCCTGGCTGACATTACTTCATCAGGTCGCAGACCAGCTGTGCGTAGGCAACGGGGTCTTCCAGCGGCAGGCCCTCAATCAGCAGGGCCTGGTCGTACAGCAGCTCGGCGTACTTATTGATCTTGTCGGTGTCACCGGCCTCATGAGCGGCTTTCAGCGCACCGAACACGGCGTGGTTGGGGTTCAGCTCCAGCACCTTGGTGCTCTCCATGCCCTCGCCGCCGGCAGGCATCTTGCGCAGGATCTTTTCCATCTCCATGGAAATACCGCCCTCGCTGGAAAGCGATACCGGGTGATCCTGCAAAGTCGGGTTGACCTTCACATCTTTGATCTTGCCGTTCAGGGCCTTCTTGATCTCCTCAAACAGGTCCTTGTTTTCGGTTGCGGTCTCCTCGGCAGCCTTCTTTTCATCCTCGGTTTCCAGGCCCAGATCGCCGGAGTTGATGTTTTTGAATTCCTTTTCCTTGTAGTCGTGCATGATCTGCAGGCAGAATTCATCCACATCCTCGCTGCACAGCAGCAGGTCATAGCCCTTGCTCAGCACCAGCTGTGCGTTGGGCAGTTTGCCCAGGCGGGCCGCCTCGTCACCAGCGGCAAAGTAAATGGCCTTCTGGCCTTCCGGCATCTTCTCAATGTATTCATCCAGCGTGATGAGCTTCTGCTCCTTGGCAGAGTAGAACATCAGCAGGTCGGAAAGCAGGTCTTTGTGCATGCCGTAATCGCCGTAAATACCAAACTTGATCTGGCGGCCAAATGCTTTCCAGAAGGTTTCGTACTTTTCGCGGTCGTTCACCAGCATGGCGTGCAGCTCGTTCTTGATCTTCTTTTCCAGGCTGTTGCGGATCAGCTTTACCTGGCCGTCTTTCTGCAGCGTTTCACGGCTGATGTTCAGGCTCAGGTCCTCGCTGTCCACAACGCCCTTGATAAAGCTGAAGTAATCCGGCAGCAGGTCAGCGCATTTTTCCATGATCATAACGCCGGAAGCATACAGGGCCAGACCCTTTTCGTACTCCTTGGTGTAGTAATCATACGGCGTCTGGCCAGGCACAAACAGCAGGGCGGTGTAGGTTGCGGTGCCCTCGGTGCGGCTGGTAATCACGCGCAGCGGGTCGGAATAATCCATGAACTTGCTCTTGTAGAACTCGTTGTATTCTTCCGGCTTTACATCTTTCTTGTCGCGCTTCCAGATGGGCACCATGCTGTTCAGGGTTTCCAGCTCGGTGTAGGTTTCGTACTCCGGCTTATAGTCGTCACCGGCGTCCTCCGGCTTCGGCTTCTGGCGGCTCTTCTCGCGGTACATGGTAATGGGGTAGCGGATGTAATCGCTGTACTTCTTGACCAGGCCGGAGATGGTGTACTCGTCCAGATATTCGCTGTATTTGTCGGTTTCGGTGTCCTCTTTCAGCACCAGGGTGATCTCGGTGCCAACTTCCGGCTTTTCGGCTTCGGTCAGGGTGTAGCCCTCCACGCCGGAGGACGACCACTGCCAGGCTTCCTCGCTGCCCTCCGCGCGGGAAACAACGGTCACCTTGCTGGCAACCATGAAAGCGGAGTAGAAGCCAACGCCGAACTGACCGATGATGTCAATATTCTCGTTCTGATTGCTTGCCTTAAAGTCCTGGCTGCCGGAGCGGGCAATGGTGCCAAGGTTCTTTTCCAGCTCATCCTTAGTCATGCCAATGCCGTTATCGCTGATGGTCAGGGTGCGGTTTTCTTTATCGGCTGCAATATGAATGTGCAAGTCTTCTTTTTTTACGTTGATGGAGGTGTCCGTCAGGCTCTTGAAATACAGCTTGTCGCAGGCATCCGATGCGTTGGAGATCAGCTCGCGCAGGAAGATCTCGCGGTTGGTATAAATAGAATTGATCATCAGGTCAAGCAGCTTTTTGCTCTCGGCCTTAAACTGATGCATTGCCATAGTTACAATGACCTCACTTTTATATATTTTATGGTTTAGCACTCGCGTGCTTTAAGTGCTAAGCATATATTAGCACTCTTACTCGCAAAGTGCAAGTCCTGATTGCCCTTTTTACAAAAAGTTAAAAAACTGTATGTAAAATACAGAAAAAGGCTTTTCAAAGCACATTTTTTGCGCTATCCTAATAACTGTATCTTCATATTTATCATTAGGAGCCTGATGTTATGAAATTTGTAGAACATAAACTTGCCACCGGTGCCATGCTGACCGGCTACCTGCGTGACGAAACCACCGAAATGCCCAGCTACAACACCCGCCCGGCAGTGCTGATCCTGCCCGGCGGCGGCTACCGCTACTGCTCCGCGCGCGAAGCGGACCCTGTTGCCGTCCAGTTTTTGCAGGCCGGCTACCATGTGTTCACCCTGATTTATTCCACCGACCACGCCCCGCTGCTGTGGCAGCCGCTGACCGAACCCGCGTCCGCCATCCTGTACCTGCGCCGGAATGCGGCGGACCTGCGCATTGCGGCGGATAAGATCACCATCGTCGGCTTTTCTGCCGGTGCCCACCTGGCGGCTTCCACCGCCCTGCTGTGGGATGCAGCTCCCGTGCAGCAGGCCCTTGGTATTACCGGAACCGAAGCCCGCCCCAATGCGGTGGTGCTGGGGTACCCCGTTATCACCAGCGGCAAGTTTGCCCACCGCGGCTCTTTTGAGAACTTGTGCGGCGCGGATGAAGCCCTGCTGCAGACCATGAGCCTGGAAAACCAGGTGCGCCCCGATGTGCCGCCTTTCTTCATCTGGCACACCGTGGAAGATCAGGCTGTGCCCGTGGAAAACAGCCTGCTGCTGGCAGGCGCCCTGAAAGAGAACAACGTGCCGTTTGAGCTGCACCTGTTCACCCATGGCGGCCATGGCTCCAGCACCTGCACCAACGAGGTCAACACCCCTAACAAGCATAACAATGCCTGGCTGCCCCTGTGCATGGGCTGGCTGGGGGAGACCCTGGATTTTACCCTGTGATTTGAGCAGCCCAATTAAGAAGCCGTTTTTGTAACCCTATTATTAAGGAGGTTATACCATGAAGATCATGTTTTATGCCCTCCGTCCTTTCGACGAGCAAGCCTATTGTGAGCCATACAGCAAACAGTACGGCATTGATTATGCCTATACCGCAGAGGTCCCCACGCCGGATAACCTGGAACTTGCCAAAGGCTGCGATGCCGTCAGCACCAACCCCTGCCTGATTGCACCGGAATATCTGGAAGCCTGGGCCGCGATGGGGGTCAAATTCCTGCCCTGCCGCAGCATTGGCTATGACCATATCCCGCAGCAGAAAGCCAAGGAGCTTGGCATGCGCATCTCCCATTCCTGGTATCCGCCGGCAGGTGTGGCCGATTATGCCATTATGCTGATGCTGATGTGCAACCGCAAAGTGGGCCAGATTCTGCGCCGTGCCGATGCCCAGGATTATTCCTTAAGCGGCAAGATGGGCCGCGACATCACCCGTATGACGGTGGGTGTGATCGGCACCGGCAACATTGGCCGCACTGTGCTGCGCCACTTGAGCGGCTTTGGCTGCAAGCTGCTGGCTTACGACCTGTACCCCAACGATGAAGCCCGCCAGTATGCCGAGTATGTGGATCTGGATACCCTGTACAAGAGCTGTGATATCATCACCCTGCACACCAACGCCACCGCCGCCAACCGCCATATGATCGATGCCGACGCTATTGCCAAGATGAAAAACGGCGTTGTGCTGATCAACACCGCCCGCGGCACCCTGATTGATCCGGAAGCGCTGATAAACGGGCTGGAAAGCGGCAAGATCGGCGCAGCCGGCCTGGACGTTGTGGAAAACGAGAACGGCCTGTTCTACTTTAACCATATGGGCGATGCGTTGCAGAACCGCGAACTTGCCATGCTGCGCAGCTTCCCGAATGTGATCTTTACCCCGCACACCGCGTTTTATACCGATGTGAATGTGGCCAGCATGGTGGAAAGCGCCTTTAAGGCTGTGCGCGCCATGGCGGATGGCGAACAGACCCCACTGGAGGTGCGCCTGTGACAGAACCGGGCCGTGCCGAATCTGCCGCTGCGCTGGCCCAGTGCCCGCGGCTGGCGGCAGGGGAGCCATTTGACTTTGTCTGTGCAGGCTGCGGGGAATGCTGCCGTAATCGGCGGGACCTGGTGCTTTCCGGTTATGACCTGTACCGCATTGCCCGCCGCCTGGGCCTGCCCCCGCGCTTGATGGCGGATGCCTTTTGCAAGCAGGAGTTTGCCCCGCAGACCCTTTTGCCTGCCGTGGTGCTGCGCCCCAATGCCCGCACAGGCAACTGCCCCTTTTTTGAGGCCGATGCCTGCACCATCCACGCCGCCCGCCCGCTGGCCTGCGCTCTTTACCCGCTGGGCCAGGCCATTGACCCGGAAACAGCCGCCATGGAATATTACGTGCAGCTGCCATTGTGCGGTGCCCGCGTATCCGCGCAGGAACAGCGCACCCTGCAAAATTACCTGGACGATGCCGCCATCACCGCCCGCGCCGGGATTGACGCCCGGTGGGCTGTGGTGTGTACCCAGCTTTCGGATAAGCTGCAGCAGGCAGGCGGACGCGAAAACCCGCGCTACCTGCCCGCCGCCCGCCGCATTGCACGCGCCCTGTATTTTGATTATTCCATCCAGGATGATTTTTACCCCCAGTTCAACGCCAACACCCAGGCGCTTTGGCCGCTGCTGGATAAAATGCTGTGAGATCAACCATCAACGGCTCGGTAAGCGAGACATTGATGGTTGCAAGAACAGAAAATAAAATGTATTATGAAGAGGAGGGAAAGCTATGGAACCCAAACTGTTATGTGGCCTGCTGCTGACGTTGGTTGGCCTTGTGTTTTCTTCGATCTGCTTTATCTATGCCGTTATGAACCCCTGGAACTATAATGGCATTAACGGCCTGCTGGGCAGCTTTTTGGGTACCCAAACGCTGGTGCCGTTCATCATCTCCACAGCGGCCATGTGCGCGGGGCTCATCCTCTGCTTCTATGTGGCGTTCCACAAGGACAATAAGGATAAATAACCTGAAGCCATAATAAAATCATAAAGCAGCAGCCCCCGCACCGATGATTTTGTGCGCACATCGGTACGGGGGCTGCTGTCTATTATAAAACGGATGTTAAGAAAATGGCTTGTTACAGGTTGGTGTAGCCCATCAGGCTCTTATCCACCTCGGCGGCGGCATCGCGGCCTTCGCGCAGGGCCCAAACAACAAGGCTCTGGCCGCGGCGCATATCGCCGCAGGTAAATACATGGGGCACGTTGGTGGCGTACTTAGTATCGGCAACGGTGCCGCGCTTGGTCAGGTCAACGCCAAACGCTTCGGCCACATAGGGCTGGCAGCCGGTAAAACCGGCGGCAATCAGCACCAGGTCGCACTCGATGGCAAATTCTTCGCCGGTGGGCACCATGGCGCGGCGGCCGGTGGCTTCATCCACCACTTTGCTTTCCAGCTTGGCAATCAGCGCACCGCAAACCTGACCGGCTTCGTCCTTATAGAACTCTTTGACCGTGGTCTGGTAAATGCGCGGGTCACTGCCAAACACGGCAATGGCTTCCTGCTGGCCGTAATCGGTTTTCAGCACCTTGGGCCATTCGGGCCAGGCGTTGGCGGCGGTGCGTTCTGTGGGCGGGCAGGGCATCATTTCCAGCTGGGTCACGCTTGCGCAGCCCTGGCGGATGGCGGTGCCGACACAGTCGTTGCCGGTATCGCCGCCGCCGATGACCAACACCTTTTTGTCCTTGGCACTCACGGCCTTGCCATCGGAAAAGCCGGAATCCAGCAGGCTGCGGGTCACGCTGGTCAGGTAATCCACGGCAAAGTAGATCCCCTGTGCATCGCGCCCCGGGGCGTTGATGTCACGCGCCTGCTTGGCACCGCAGGCCAGCACAACGGCATCGTGTGCATCCAGCACATCCTGGGCAGGGGTGCTACCGCCAACATCGGCGCAGGTTACAAAGTCAATGCCCTCGGCCTTCATAATGTTCACGCGGCGGTCAATGACCTGCTTTTCCAGCTTCATGTTGGGGATGCCGTACATCAGCAGGCCGCCCACGCGGTCCTCACGCTCGTATACGGTCACTTTGTGGCCGCGCTTGTTCAGGTAATCGGCAACCGCAAGGCCGGCAGGGCCGGCACCTACCACGGCAACGGTTTTGCCGGTGCGGGTCGGGGGCGGGCAGGCGGTCAGCAGGCCGGATTCATAGCCATATTCTACAATGGCGTGCTCGTTCTCCTTCACGGTAACAGGGCTGCCGGTGGTGTAGCCGCAGGTGCAGGCAGCTTCGCACAGAGCGGGGCACACCCGGCTGGTAAACTCCGGGAAACGGTTGGTGGCGCGCAGGCGATGTACAGCCAGATCCCACTTGCCCTGGTAGACCAGGTCGTTCCATTCGGGGATCAGGTTGTTCAGCGGGCAGCCGCTTGCCATGCCGCCAATCATCATGCCAGCCTGGCAGAACGGTACGCCGCAATCCATGCAGCGGGCACCCTGCGCCTGCTGTTCATCCTGCGGCAGCGGGATGTGAAATTCGTTAAAGTTCTGAATACGTTCTTCGGGCGGCAGCTCCGTGCTGGTCTGCCGGGCAATTTCCATAAATCCTGTCGGTTTTCCCATCGTTTGCGCCTCCCTTATTTGTTAGCAGCGTTCTTCATTGCATAGAACGCTTCGATCTGTGCCTGCTCGCTGTCCTCGCCCTTTTCTTCCATCTGGGCAATCAGGCGCAGCATCTTGTCATAGTCATGGGGCAGGACCTTTTTGAACTTGGGCAGATACTCGCCAAAGTTATCCAGGATTTCCTTGCCGCGGGGGGAGCCGGTAGCTTCCACATGCTCGCGGATCAAATCCTTCAGCAGCGAAACATCATACTTGTGTTCCACCGGCTCCAGGCTGACCATATCCTTGTTGACGCGAGTGTAGAAATCCCAGTCCTCATCCAGCACATAGGCGATGCCGCCGCTCATGCCGGCTGCAAAGTTTTTGCCGGTCTTACCCAGCACCACCACGGTGCCGCCGGTCATATATTCGCAGCCGTGGTCGCCGACTCCCTCCACAACAGCGGTAGCGCCGGAGTTGCGCACGCAGAAACGCTCGCCAGCCACACCGTTGATGAACGCTTTACCAGCGGTTGCACCGTAGAGGGCAACGTTGCCAATGACAATGTTCTCGCTGCGGTCATAGGTGACATCCTTGGGCGGGTAAACGATCAGTTTGCCGCCGGAAAGGCCCTTGCCCATATAGTCGTTGGAATCGCCAACCAGTTCCAAGGTCAGGCCAGCGGGGATAAAGGCACCAAAGCTCTGGCCGCCGTACCCGCTGCAGATCACATGGAAGGTGTCTTCCGGCAGGGTGTTGCCAAACTTGCGGGTGATCTCACTGCCAAAAATCGTGCCGAACGCGCGGTCAGTGTTGCCAACTTCCAGTTCAACGGTCATCGGCTTGGGCTCTGCCATGTCAAAGCTCTTCTTGAACTTCTTCATCAGCACGCGCATATCCGGTGTTTTTTCCAGGCCGAAGTTGTAAACATCCTTGGCGTTGAAGTGTACGCTGCTGTTTTCCACCAGCGGGTTTTTCAACAGGGCAGTCAGGTCCATCTCGCTTGCGCGGGAACCAGCCGGGGCATCCTTGACTTTCAGCAGGTCGGTGCGGCCAACCAGTTCATCCACGGTATGCACGCCCAGGCGGGCCATGTATTCGCGCAGATCCTCGGCCATAAAGCGCATAAAGTTGATGATGTATTCCGGCTTGCCCTTAAAGCGCTTGCGCAGCTCGGGGTTCTGGGTGCAGATGCCCATGGGGCAGGTATCCAGGTTGCACACGCGCATCATCACGCAGCCCATGGCAACCAGCGGGCCGGTGCCAAAGCTGAACTCTTCAGCGCCCAGCATGGCGGCAATGGCCACATCGCGGCCGCTCATCAGCTTGCTGTCGGCTTCAATGCGCACGCGGGAGCGCAGGCCGTTCATGATCAGGCTCTGGTGTGCTTCGGCAAGGCCCAGCTCCCACGGCAGGCCGGCATTGTGGATGGAGTTGCGCGGTGCAGCGCCGGTGCCGCCATCAAAACCGGAAATCAAAATCACTTCGGCGCCGGCCTTGGCAACGCCAGCGGCAATGGTGCCAACACCGGCTTCGCTGACCAGCTTGACGTTGATGGCAGCCTTGCGGTTGGAGCATTTCAGGTCATAGATCAGCTGGGCCAGGTCCTCAATGGAGTAGATATCATGGTGCGGCGGGGGAGAGATCAGGCCCACGCCGGTAGTGGAGTGGCGGGTCTTGGCAACCCAGGGGTAAACCTTGCCGCCGGGCAGCTGGCCGCCCTCGCCGGGCTTTGCGCCCTGTGCCATCTTGATCTGAATCTCACTGGCGGAAACCAGATACTTGCTGGTCACGCCAAAACGGGAGGACGCCACCTGCTTGATGGCGCTGTTGCGCTCGGTGCCAAAACGGTCTTCGGCTTCGCCGCCTTCGCCGGTGTTGCTCTTGCCGCCGATGCGGTTCATGGCAACGGCCATGCACTCGTGGGCTTCCTCAGAAAGAGCGCCATAGCTCATGGCAGCGGTCTTGAAGCGGTGTACGATGGAATCCACGCTTTCCACTTCGTCCAGCGGGATACCGGCGTCAGGATAATTGAAGTCCAGCAGGCTGCGCAGGTGCATGGCATCGCCGCCCGCGGCGTTCACGGCATCGGTGTAAGCCTTGAACTTGTTGTAATCGCCGGTCCAGCAGGCCTGCTGCAGCAGGTGGATGGTCAGCGGGTTGTACAGATGATCTTCGGCCAGCTTGCCGCTGCGGAGCTTGTGCTCACCCAGGCTGGTCAGCTCCATGCTGATATCCAGGCCCAGAGGGTCGAATGCCTGCTTGTGGCGGGCTTCCAGGTCGTTCTGGATGTCGCGGATGGTAATGCCGCCCACACGGCTGACGGTGTTGGTAAAGTACTTATCCACTACCTCGTTGCTCAGACCCAGCGCTTCAAAAATCTGGCTGCCCTGGTAGGACTGGATGGTGGAAATGCCCATCTTGGAGGCAATCTTGACGATGCCGGCCAGAACGGCTTTATTGTAGTCGTTCACGGCGGCATAGTAATCTTTGTCCAGCAGACCCTCATTGATCAGCTCGCCGATGGTCTCCTGTGCCAGATAGGGGTTGATGGCGCAGGCACCGTAGCCCAGCAGGGTGGCAAAATCATGAACCTTGCGGGGCTCACCGCTTTCCAGGATCAGGGCCATGGCGGTGCGCTTGCGGGTACGAACCAGATACTTGGAAACTGCGCCCACAGCCAGAAGGCTGGGGATGGCGACATGGTACTCGTCAATTTCGCGGTCAGACAAAATCAGGATGTTGGCACCATCGCGGTAGGCGCGGTCCACATCAACGAACAGGCGGTCAATGGCCTTTTCCAGGTCGGTGTTCTTATAGTAGCAGATGGAGATGGTTTCCACCTTAAAGCCGGGAACCTTCATGGCCTTGATCTTCATCAGGTCGGTTTCGGTCAAAATGGGGTTGGTGATTTTCAGCACCTTGCAGTTCTCGGCGTCCTCTTCCAACAGGTTGCCCTGTGCGCCAACGTATACGGTGGTGGAGGTCACGATCTTCTCGCGCAGGGCGTCGATGGGCGGGTTGGTGACCTGGGCAAACATCTGCTTAAAATACTCAAACAGCGGGGGATGGGTGTGGCTCAAAACGGCCAGCGGGGTATCGCTGCCCATGGCACCGGCGGGCTCTGCGCCGTTCTTTGCCATCGGCAGGATCATGGTGGAAACATCCTCGTACTGGTAGCCGAATGCTTTCTGCAGCCGCACCAGCTCGTCATGCTCGTGGCTGGGCACACGCTCGTTGGGAATCTTCAAATCGGCCAGGTTGACCAGGTTGCGGTCCAGCCATTCGCCGTAAGGCTCGCGGCTGGCGTAATCGGCTTTCAGGCTTTCGTCGTCCACCAGCTCACCCCTGGCGGTATCCACCAACAGCATTTTGCCGGGGCGCAGGCGGTCCTTGCGCACGATTTCTTCGGCGGGAATATCCAGCACGCCAACCTCACTGGAAAGGATCAGGCGGCCGTCTTTGGTGATATAGTAGCGGCTGGGGCGCAGACCGTTGCGATCCAGCACAGCGCCCATCACATCGCCGTCACTGAACAGGATGGAAGCGGGGCCGTCCCACGGTTCCAGCATGGTGGCGTAATACTGATAGAACGCACGCTTTTTGGGGTCCATACTATGGTTGTTTTCCCACGGTTCGGGGATAGTGACCATAACAGCCAGCGGCAGCTCCATGCCGTTCATAACCATAAACTCCAGCGTGTTATCCAGCATGGCGGAGTCGGAACCACCCTGGTTCACAATGGGCAGAACCTTGGTCATATCCTCTTTCAGGTAGTTGGAACCAATGGTTTCCTCGCGGGCCAGCATGGTATCCACGTTGCCGCGGATGGTGTTGATCTCGCCGTTATGCAGGATAAAGCGGTTGGGGTGGGCGCGGTTCCAGCTGGGTGCCGTGTTGGTAGAAAAACGGCTGTGCACCATGCCGATGGCAGATTCATAATCTTCGCTCTGCAAATCGGGATAGAACAGGCGCAGTTCTTTAACCAGGAACATGCCCTTGTACACAATGGTGCGGCTGGAAAGACTGCACACATAAGTATCCTGGCTGGACTGTTCAAACACGCGGCGGGCAACATAAAGCTTGCGGTCAAAGTCAATGCCGGGCTTTACGCGGGCCGGGCGTTCCACAAATGCCTGCCAGATGCTGGGCATGCAGGAACGTGCCTTGTGGCCCAAAATTTCCGGGCAGGTGGGCACTTCGCGCCAGCCAAGGAAGTTGAGCCCCTCTTTTTTGCAGATGATCTCAAACAGCTTTTTGTCCTGGTTGCGGTTCAACTCTTCCTGTGGGAAAAAGAACATGCCAATGCCGTAGTCACGCTCGTTGCCCAGCGTAATGCCGGCTTCTTCGGCAGCTTTTTTGAAGAACTTGTGGCCGATCTGCAGCAGGATACCGACACCATCGCCGGTTTTGCCTTCGGCATCCTTACCGGCACGGTGTTCCAGGTGCTCCACGATCTGCAAAGCATCGTCGATCGTTTTGTGGGTTTTGCGGCCCTTGATATCCACAACTGCACCAATGCCGCAGTTGTCATGTTCAAACCGCGGATCATACAGCCCGGCGGGGGCCTTGCGCTCTGTAAAGTTTTCCATCCGTTTTTTGCTCCTTCCCGTAATTTCCTGCGGGGCCAGGCGGGAACGCACATTTCCCACCCTGGCATAGATACGAAAAAAGACGTTCCCCAACGGGTACACTAACCCGTTTGTGGGAACGTCTTTGTTCTTGTATGTACTATACCACACCAGTAGGGGAATGGCAATCATCAAACAAAAGATTTTTATGAAATTAACGCAAAAACCTTATTTGCTTTGTTTTGCAATGGTTAAACTTAATAAAATTAAGCTGCGGCAATAACTGCCGGGCAAAACGGTGTGTTATTTGCCGTTTGCAGCCTGCTGCTCTTTCAAAACAGCCAGGATCTCGGCCAGCAGCTCCTCCTGCGTCGGGGCCTTAGGGGCTTCCGGCTCGGCGGGCTTTTCTTCTTCATGCTTGCCCAGGTCCATGAGCTTGTTCATGGCTTTCAGCATACAGAACAGAACGAATGCCAGAATGATAAAGTTAATGACGGCAGAGATGAATGCACCGATGCCCAGGTTGATGTCAAACGGCAGGTGCAACACAACATCACTGAAATCTGTCTGGAACAAAATGCCAATGATGGGGTTGATGATGTTGTCCGTCAAAGAAGTGACCAGCGTGGAGAATGCGCCGCCGATGAGAACACCGATGGCCATGTCCATCATGTTGCCTTTCAGGGCAAAAGCTTTGAACTCTTCCAGGAACTTTTTCATAATGTGTTTCCTCCTGTATGGATAAATTTTTCAGGGCCATGCCCCGCACAGGCTGCAAACGGGGCATGGAGCCCGGATTCCAAAATGAAAAGTTACTTCAGCAGCTTGGCTACAGCGTCTGCTGCGCCGTCCAGATAATCCCCGGCAAAGGTTTCAATCATGCCGGCGTCCGCCTCTTTGGCAAATTCGGGGTTCAGCGGCATTTTGGCCAGCACGGGCAGGTGGTACTTCTTGCCGGTCTCGTCCACATGGCTGTCGCCAAACACGTTGATATGCTTGCCGCAGTCCGGGCAGAGCACATAGCTCATGTTTTCCACAATGCCAAGGATGGGAACCTTCATCATTTCGGCCATCTGCACAGCCTTGCCAACGATCATGCCGACCAGCTCCTGCGGACTGGATACAATAATGATGCCGTCTACCGGCAGGGTCTGGAACACGGTCAGCGGCACATCGCCGGTTCCCGGAGGCATATCGACAAACAAAAAGTCAACGTCGTCCCAGATCACTTCCTGCCAGAACTGCTTGACCGCACCGGCAATCACGGGGCCGCGCCACACAACGGGGGCTTCCTCATCTTCCAGCAGCAGGTTGATGGACATGATCTTGATGCCGGTGTGGCTCTCCACCGGGTTGATGCCGTCCTCGGTGCCCATGGCCGGGCCATGAACGCCGAACAATTTGGGGATGGAAGGGCCGGTAATGTCAGCATCCAGCACGCCGACCTTGTAGCCTTTGCGGCGCATGGAAACAGCCATCATGGCGCTGGTCATGCTTTTGCCAACGCCGCCCTTGCCGGAAACAACGCCGATCACTTTTTTGATGTGGCTTTTTGCGTGCGGCGGTTCATGCTGCGGCGCACGGCTGGAACAGTCAGCGTGGCAGTTGCTGCAATCGTGGGTACATGCTTCACTCATGTGGGTATAGCTCCTTTTATCTGTGCCGGGCGGGGCACTGCAACTGCCCCGCTTCGGCACCGTTCTCCGTTTTGCGGCATGGGCCGCACTTTATTAGTGTACCGCGTCAGAGCACAAAATGCAAGTACTATCAAAACGAATAGCACGCCAAAACAGCAAAAATGTCCGAATTGTATGGGTGATACTTCTTCATAGAACCCTGCCATAAACCGCAGCAATGCAGAATATACTGGCTTTATACGGGCAAAGGGGGCGGCAAAAACGGCACTGCGGGGGAAAACCTATCTGAAAAATGCAGCACTGCTGACAGTGGCGGGCTTTGCGCTGCGGGCGCTGGGCATGGTGTTCCGGGTGTTTGTGGCTGCGCGCCTGGGGCCGGAGGGTATGGGCCTGTACCAGCTGATCTTATCCGTCTATATGGTGTTTGTTTCGCTGGCTTCGGCGGGCATCAATGTGGCGTCCACACGGCTGGGTGCGCAGTGCCTGACCCGTGGGCGCGGCATGGCCCCGA
>ERZ779869.3022-NODE-3022-length-13340-cov-5.949793_pt1 | contig 13340 bp, 14 predicted proteins | sample MGYA00511557_ERZ779869 | MGnify/ENA primary metagenome ERZ779869 (study PRJEB29588, sample SAMEA2154620) | human gut metagenome | biome: human gut; feature: human-associated habitat; material: faeces | place: Denmark | collected 2008/2010 ...
TTATTATTTCTCTTTCTCTTATATTTAAAACCTCTGGATTTTCCCCAAGCTTTAGCCCATTTTTCTGAAGCATTGTTCCCATAGCACCATCCAACAATATAAAATCTTTGTCAAATTTCATGTCATTGTTAAAATTAATTACAACTTTCTTTTTACTTAGTTCATGTACATAATCACTAGGCATAAAATAACACTCTACACGATTTATGTCTAGTATAATCAATTTATCTAAGACCTTTCTTGTCAAGCTTTTGTCAATATCAAACTTAATTTTCTTAACACTCATTAACTCTCCCATTACTAAGAAAGACTCAAAATCAAGATAAACTACCCTTTCTACTTCATGTGAAGCAAGTACTTTTTTCACGTTTTCTTTGTTTAATTTTAAGTAATTTAAAGAGAAATATAGAACATTTTCGTCTTCTATAAAGCTTTTGGTATCAGTTTCTAGAACATAATAATTATTATTTTTCAATTCTATTTTTATAACTTTCATATAATCTATTTCTCCCTATTATTAATATTAACATAAATTTCACATATAATAAAGTTAATTTTTGTTGTTTTTTCTAAAAAAAATGTTATAATATAAATATAATAGAAGGAGGAAATTTAAATGAAGAGATTATTTGGATTTGCACTTGGAGCATTAGTAGTATTTATGAATGTTTTACCACTTAAAGCTCAAAGTGTATATGGTGTAGAAATGGTTAAAGAAAACGATAGTGTTAAACAGTTATTTCCAGATGGCACTAATATTTTGAATACTATTGATACATCAAAGTCAGATTTTGAGAAAGGAAAGGTTGCAATTGAGATTACTATTAACAACTCTAAAAAAACTGAAGTTGTATATGTAGTTGATAATGGAAGTGCTAACACTATTAAAACTGAATTAATAGATGTTATTAAAACTAAAGCAAGTAATTTAGCAAGTTATAATAATTTATATCAAAGTATCATTACTAATACTAATGAAGGCATTGTGTATAAACCATTTGATACAAATATTAGTAATTCTCTAGAAGAAGTAAAAGCTTTAGCAAGTGGTGAAAATGGTAGTTTTGATACACTTTTAAGTGAAGCTAATAGTAAATTTAGTACTGATACAGTAAATAAAGTTATTGTTTTATTTGTAAGTGATATAGGTAGTAAAACTACAGACGAAATTACAGCTATTAAAACTCAAGTAGATGCATATAAAACTGCTGGAGTTAATGTAATTGTTTATGGTTTAGGACTAGCTGATTATACAAATTTTGATAATGTATTTGCAAGCACTACAAAATACCAAACTACTACAACAGACTTAAGTACTATCAGTTTTGAAAGTAATATTGTAAGTTTAATTCCTAGTAATAAAACAGCTGTAGCTACTAAAATTTCATTTGATAATTATATTTTAAATAATTTTGAAATTAAAGATATAGTAGCAAGTATGGGTTCTGCTTCAATGGACGAAAGTACTAACGAAATTGCTTGGGGTATAGGAAATATTAAAGCTAATGATATAGTTACATTAACTTATACACTAAACACTAAATCAGTAATAGACGAGTCACTAATTAATGTTGGTAGACTTAGAACTAATAGACAAATAGTAGTTACAAGTAGCGGTATTGAAAGAGGAACTTATCCTAGTTCTGATAGAATTGATGACGAAGAATGTAGTCCTGTTATTAAGTTAACTGAAGCTACAGTAGTTAATCCAGATACTGGAATGGCTGATTATATTATTGCTGGAGCTTGTATATTAGCTGTTAGCTTAGTTGGTATACTTATACTAAATAAGAAAAACGAATTTAATAGATTATAATCCCTTATGGGATTTTTTCTTTAGATATAAAAACGAGTATTATAATTCATACTCGTTTATTATTTGTGTAATAAGTTCCACTTTAATTTCTCCATTATCACTATTAATCACTTTTATTGCATTACCATTTTTAATGTATATCAGTAGTGGTACTTCACTTATTTCAATATTACCATATATATTATTTAACTTACTAGTATAATCTTTCTCATTTGTTATATCCAAATATATAAATTTACTTATTAAATTTTGTTTCTTCATATATTCATATATCTTTTCTTCTTGTTTATAAACTTTCTTACTACCAGTAGTAGTTACTAAAAGCAGTACATCATTCATTTCTTTAGTTGATACTTCTAACTCACTTAGTTTTACTTCTTCTACTTTATCCGTTAAATAACTCTTACTATACTTTTCCTTTTTATAAGTATCTGACCAAGATTTTAAGTAAAACAAAAGAACTATAACTAATAAAAACAACACACCTAGCCCTATATAATTTTTTAAAGGTTTTTGTTTCATATCATCACCGCTTTAATTTTATCATAGTAAAGCAATCTTTTCAATTAAATATTATTATTATTTTACAAAATGTTAAATAAATCGCACATATCAATTATTTCATAAGTAAAACACAAATTATCAATAAATTTAAACATATCCTTTATTTTAATAAATACTGTAGCAGTATTATCATTATGATAAAAGTTATGATATCTTCATTAAGTAATTCCTTATCAATATACACCTTTATATCTTTATCCTTATTATTTAACAAACCAAAAAGTGACACTACACCAAATTTCAAATTCATTTTTTCAAATAAATTTTCCTCACTTCCTAGTCTTAAACATTTTTCATTTATTTGTTCACTTAATTTTTTAATATCTAATCTTTTATTATCATCTAGTATAAATAGACCTTCTTTTCTTTTTATCAGACATAAACATAGACTTAGATCTAACACCAATTTTACCTTCAATATATTTATCAGCTAACAAAGTTGTAGTAGCTGCTTCATGGTTTACAACTTCATAATCAATTTTCATGTTACTTAATTAATTATATACCTTTTCTTTCATTTCTTTTACTCTCCATAAACAAATCCATTCCATAACTTTTATTATCACCATTTATTACATTAACAATATAATCAGATATTTTTATTCCGTTATATTTCTTATTAACAAAATCTATCATTGTAATTGTATGTGTTGTTAATAAGTCATCACCTACTACATCACTCCATATATAAACAGAAGTGTTTGGTAAAAATAATAACTCATTAACCATTACTTCTAAATTATTCTGAAACGTTTTACCTAAACTCACATTAGAAGAAAACTCCTTATTATCTAAATAATTTTGATACTTTATAAGAGTCTTATCTCTTAATGAACTAACATACATTATTTTTACATCTTTATTATTTTCACTTAAATACTTTAAATTATCAAATACTATATTATTAGTTTTAATTCTACTAGTTATAAACTCTGGACTCTTCCAAACATTTTTCAAGATATGCTCCCACTCATCACTAATTAAAAGTGAAGCATCCACTAAAACATTTTTATTTTGAACATCTTTAAAGTAATCATTAAATATAGTATGAGATAGAATTGAAGAAGCAAACCCACCTGCAGAATAACCAGTTACTAACAATACTTCCGGATTATCTATATACTCTTTAACTTTATCCATTATCATTGTAAATCTAATATATCCATCTTGCTTTAATAGTTTATTTTCACTATTCATTCCTATATGAAAGTCCCCTGTAACATAGGGAATATTTATAAAAGTATAGTCATTAAATGGGTTATCCTTATCATCTTTAGATATCCCTACTAAATGATTTAATTCTTCATATTTAATATTATCTATATAATAACTTTTTCTATTAAGCGCGGTTTCATTATTAATTGATAATCCTCCACCATAAAAGTTTATTATTACTTTATTTTCTCTACCCTTTTTAATTAGAAAATAATAATCATTTCCTTTATTATCCTTAACTCCATCTAAAAGTACTTTGTAACTGTATTACTATCCTCATTAATAATAGTCATTGCCTTATTAGAATCTATTGTTTCATATTTAGTTCCACATCCTGTAATAAGTAAACATATAATTAATAATTTAACTATTTTTTTCATACATCCTCCAGTTGTAAACATTATAATATATAAAATAAAAATTAACAATAAAAACATAAAATATTTTTCCAAAAAAAAATTGAGGACTCACCTCAACTTTAAAATTTGTTACAGCATCCCTCATTAACATTGCAAACTTCATTTTCTTCACAACATGTATAACAAGGACTATAAGTATGTCTATAAATATGATGATTAATTATTCTAGTATTAATTGGACAAACATGTGGTACTTCATGAAGTATCTCTCTATGAATAACCCTTTCTTGTGGACACTCGTAAACTGGTGGTGTTACCATTCCAGCTATAGATGCGCTTGACATATCTGTGTAATTACTTTTTGTTTCTTTGTATGTTTCCTTATTTGTCTCAACTTCATAATTAGCATACATCCCAGTATTTTGATACACTTTTCTTCACTCCTTACAATAATATCATATGTAAGGTTATCTTTTTTGTATGGGTGTCTACCTAAATACTAATCTTTGTTCCATTTTCACAATGAGTAAAAAAATCTTTTCCGCTTATATTAAATTTTGGCATATCATATTCATAAATTACAGTATCACTTTCTTTTAAGTTATACTTGTCTATACACATCTTATTAAATCTTGATACAACTTCTTTTAATAACTCTCTTAAACTATTAAATTCTTCTACTCCTTTATATGGCATCCAAGCATTTTCAAAGTAATAATATTTATTATTTATAAACACAACTAAAAATGTATGTGTTGGAAAAAAAGATCCATCATAATTACATATAAAGTAAGACTTAGTTTTAACATTTAACTCATTAAAATATTTTCTTTCTAACTCTACTTGATCCCAACAAACTCCCATTTTATCTTTAATAGTCTTTTCAGGACTATTAAGTGTGTAATATTTTGCTAAGTCTTCAGTTTCTGATATATCTTTACCTTGATAAAGATAACCATATTCTATATCTTTCATTTTTAATAATACTTCATTTAGCATTTTATAAAGCCTCCTAAAATGGCATCTTCATATTTCCATTTGATAGTTGTTTCATCATCTTTTTCATTTCTTCAAACTGAGTAAGAAGCTTATTTACTTCTTGCACGCTTGTTGCACTTCCCTTTGCTATTCTTTGCTTTCTACTTGCTTTTAACACCTCAGGATGTGTTCTTTCATAAGGTGTCATAGAAAGTATTATTGCTTCTATTCTAGCCATTACTTTAGGGTCTATACTAATATTATTAAGTCCCATCTTTCTTGCTCCTGGAAGTAATTTTAAAATGTTTTCAAGTGGGCCTAATTTCTTAATTTGTTTTAACTGAGATAAAAAGTCCTCTAAATCAAAATTACCCTTTTTCATTTTTTTAGCAGCATTCCTAGCTTCCTCTTCATCTATAACAGAACTAGCTTTTTCTGCAATACTAAGAATATCACCATAGCCTAGTATCCTATCAGCTATTCTAGAAGGAACAAATTCACTTAATCCGTCTAACTTTTCAGAGTCACCTATATATTTAATAGGAATATTTGTAAGATGTCTTAAACTAAGAGCCACACCACCCTTTGTATCACCATCCATCTTTGTCAATATACAACCAGTAAGTGGTAGTTTTTCATTAAATCCAGTTATCACGTTAATCGCATCTTGCCCCATCATCGCATCTATTACTAGTAGTATTTCATTCGCGTGAACTTCATTATTAATATTAACAAGTTCTTCCATTAAAACTTCATCAAGTTGTAAACGCCCCGCTGTATCTATAAGAACATAGTCATATCCTTTACTTTTAGCGTATTCTATTCCACGTTTTGATATCTCTTCTGGATTACCCTTTCCTTCATCATACACTTCAATATTTAAACTTTTTCCAAGAGTTTTTAATTGTTCAATTGCAGCTGGACGATAAACATCACAAGCTATAAACATAGGTTTCTTATTAAACTTCTTTCTAACCAAATTACCTAGTTTTCCTGTAGTAGTTGTTTTACCACTTCCTTGTAAACCACACATTAAAACTATAGTCATATCATTATTCATGATTAATGGACTTTCATCACTTCCTAAAAGTTCTACAAGTTCACGCCTTAAAATGCTTACAAATACTTCTCCAGGTTTTAAACTTTTTGTAACATTTTCTCCTATTACACTTTCCTTTACCTTATTTACAAATTCTCCAACTATTTTATAGTTTACATCAGCTTCTAAAAGTGCTAAACGCACCTCTCTTACCATTTCACTTATATTATCTTCTGTAATAGTACCATAACCTTTTACCTTAGATATAATACCATCTAATTTCTCACTTAAATTATCAAACATAAAGCACCTCTTTCTGTACATCTAATATTATACCTTAAATTTAGTTTAACATCAATTATGAAAGATATAAACAAGCTATATTTTAGTAATTGAACATTTTTTTACAAAAACTTTTCTTTACAGATTTTATAAATTAAAAGCGTTTTTTGAAAAAATTCCTATAAGTTTTGACAAAAAATGGCCTTAATTTTAAAAATTGGGCACATTTGACATACCTATATATCCGTGTTAGAATGAGTTCAAGGAGCAATTAAATTGGATGTCTCCCTTTCAATTTAGCTCTCTCAGGGAAGCTAAATTGGGAGGTGATAACATGGTAAAAGACCTTATGGATACTTTTATCGGATGGTTTATCTTTTTTCTACAAAAACGTAGAAAAAAAAGACATCTATCCGTAGAAATACGAATAAATGTTAACAAATAAAGGTTAGCATTCAATCAATGATTGCTCCCTACATACATAGTATACAATATTTTTATAACTTATGCAAGATTTTTTACAAAAAACAGTTGTTAGTAATAACTGTTTTTCAAAGTAACCACAACAATTTCAGGTCTATTATTTAATCTAAATGGAAAAGTGCTGTTACCTATGCCACGATTTACTATCATTTTAGTATGTTTTAAATCATACATTCCACCAGCATATTTTGGTAGTATTCCTTGCCCTGGTGCATAAAGTGGACCGAATGGTGGAATATTAAATTGTCCCCCATGAGCATGTCCTGTAAACACCAAATCTATATTTTTTCTATCATATTCCTTATAAAAGTCAGGTCTATGTGAAATAAGTATAGTAAAATTTCTATGATTATACTTTAACTCTTCAAGTGCCTCATTAACTATCTCTTTATTAGACTGTTTAGGTAAGCCATATACTTTATTATATTTTTGTGCTTTAACAGGGTCTTCTAGTGCAATTATATTCATTCTCTGTCTTTTGTGTTTAAATACAAAAACATTATTACTTGCTATATTTTCATTAAAATCATAGAGACTATTAAATAAATGCAATCTATCTTTAGCCTTATAATCGTGATTTCCAAAAGTATAATAAGTAGGAGCTATATTACTAAGTTTCTGCATAAAATCTAAAGCTATCTTAACATTGGGTCTATATTTATCTAACATATCTCCAGTAAACACAATTAAATCAGGTTCTATACATTTCACTTTATAAAGTATACTCGCTCTTAACTCTTCATTCCTAATATTATGTAAGTCACTTAACTGAACAATCTTTAACCCTTTCATATCTCTTGGTACTCTTTTTGAATCTAATTCATAATTAGTTACAATAACATGATTATTTTCATAAATGCCCCAACATATAATTCCAATTAAAACTATTACTGCTATTACTATAACATATTCCATTTAAATCACTTACCTTTTTTGTTCTAATATCATTTTATCATTAATAAGCATTCTCTTCAACACTAACTTTATATTAACTTCTTTAAACTGTAAACATTTTTATTAATTTCATAATAGCTAGCATAAGTATCATCTTTATACATAATTAACTCAAGTATACTTTGAATATCATTAACATCAGTTTTCATATGATTAATAGTAGCCTTAGCTTTTCTTAAAGCTTCCTTATCATTAGGATTTACTATATAAATAGAAGTATCATCTACTACATCAAAGTAACCACTTACGTGTTTCCCTTCAAGCCAAGTATTCTTTAAAGTTATTTCTAAAATAAATGTAGGATCTTCTATTTTAACCTCAGTAACATCAAGTATTAAATCTCCCTTAATTACTTCTTCCTTATACTTGTATTCCCTTACAGAATAAGACCTAGTCTTAGTATCTAAAATAATCCCATCAGTATAAAGCAAAGTTGACACTTTATTTTCTTTATTATTTATCACAATTGGCCTACCTAGTGCAGGTATTATTTTTACAATTCTTTTGCTAAGAGTATTAATTTCAACTGTAAACACTTTATTTTTAATCATTACTAACCTCTCCTTTGCCCATTTAGAATTGGACTAACCTTTCTTACTTTTATATTTTCACTCATAACACAAGGTATATCACTCTTTAAAATATGTCTAAATTCATACATTTTACTCTGTAAAGTCTTATCATTTATTTTACACATTCTTTTAAAAAGTTCTCTTTCAGTATAGAAATACAAATCTTCATACCCAATATACCTTTTATCTATTAAATACCTAGTAATACTAGCGAGTAACTCCATCATATATGTATCATAACTAGAGTGCATCTCTTTATCAGTCAAATCATTTGTTAACACTACTTTGTTAAGTACTTCTTCTGTTTTAAAACCTATCTCTAGTTCATGACATTCATTTAAATAAACTTCTGTATCCCTAAGTATATAAAATATGTCTCTTTTAGTAAGTGTCTTAGTCCAATATGACCCATTTAATATTATCCCGTCTAACCTATCCGCACACATTTTAGGCCTTTTATTGTCCACTATACTTGAAGACTTATAATTAATTAAATCTTCTACTTTAACATTATCCATCTCTAAATATCTAAGAAGTACTTTATCATTTTTTAAAATAAACTCAGTAAACTCTTCAGTACTCTCTTGATAAAAATAATCCTTATTCATATAATCTATCACATGAGAAAATACAGGTGTAGACACATCATGAAATAAAGCTTGAAGTGTATACGTTTTATCACTAGTTAACTTGTATACCAAAAGTGCTGTACTTAAAGAATGCATATACCTACTAATATAACATTTAAAATCATAAACATCCTTTGACGCATAATCCATTCCACAAAAGTAACCTATGCCTTTTAATCTCACAAGTGATGGCACAGTAAGATACTTTTTTAAAAACTCAGGCACATCAGGATAGCCCAGTAACTTAATATAATAATTATACATACTTCCACCTACTTAATGGTTAATATAATACCATACAAGTCTTTTAATGTAAAGAAAAAGATACGTTGAAGTACCTTTTTATCACATTATAGGTTACCAACCTACAAATGCACCAAATATTATAGCTAAAAGTATAAATAGAATTAATATTATAAAGAAACTATTACCATAATTTCCACCACATGGATTTACATTACAACAATTATTCATAAATAACACCTCCCCTAAACTAGATAAATGCACCTAGTATGATTACTAATAAAATGAATAATACTAAAGCGAATGCTGCTCCTCCTACTCCGTTATTTTTGCAACAACAGTTCATTAGTCATTCCTCCTTTTTTATCTTTACACTTTTATTATAAGCAAATATTTAAAAAGTGTGAGTGCTTAATCTTGTATTTTCTAATAATTTTTGTTAGAATAGTTAGTATTGGAGGGATAAATATGAAAAAAATTAAAAAAGCTATATTACTTGTTATAGTACTTGGTTTAATGACAGGATGTGGAACAGCTAAATTAAGTGATGGAAAAGAAAGTGTTGTTACATTTAAAGATAACGCAGGCATTAGTGCTGAAACTTTATACGAAAAGTTAAAAGATAAGCATGGAGTTGAAGTTTTAGTTAATCTTATTGATACAGAATTATTAAATAAAGAATACTCTAAAACTGATAGTGAACAAGATTATGTAGATAATATGTTTAATTCTTACAAAAAACAATGGGGAGATAACTTCAAAAGCTACATGGCTTACTACTTTGGTGTTTCTACTGAAGACGAGTTAAAAGAATACATTAGACTTAACTACAGAAGAAATGCTTGGACAGAAGACTATGCAAAAAAACAAGTTACCGATAAAGAAATTAACGATTACTATAAAGACTATGTAGTTGGAGACATTACTGCTAGTCACATTCTAATAGCAAGTGAAGCAACAGACAAAATGAGTGACTCAGAAAAAAAAGCAGCCGAAGAAAAAGCTTTAAAATTAGCTAAAGAAATAATTGAAAAACTTAAAAAAGGTGAAAAATTTGAAGATTTAGCTAAAGAATACTCAGATGACTCAAGTAATAGTGAAAAAGGCGGAGTATTAAGTACTTTCAATGATAGAAGTACCCTAGACAAAAACTTTCTAGAATCTGCAATTAAACTTGAAGTTGGAAAGTACTCTACTACACCTGTTAAATCACAATATGGTTACCACATCATTTACAAGACTAAACAAGAAGATAAGCCAGAACTAGACACAGTTAAAACAAGCGTTATAGCTAAAATAGCAAATGAAAAAATAGAAAACGATTCAAGTTTTGCAAGTAAAGCTCTAGTAGCACTTAGAGAAAAATACGAAATGAACATCACAGACAGCAAACTTGAAAGCAGTTATAACAGTGTTTATAAAACAAAATAAAAGAGTTCGTTTGAACTCTTTTAATATGCCTTAGACACAGTTAAGTTAATGGGATCTTTTCTAGTGTTTTAGCACCCACTTGTACTTTCTTCTATTGTGTATGGCGCGCTTGCTGAGCCATCTCCACCACTTGTCTTGACACAAGATTTGAGAGAAACTGCCGGGCGAACACCGTGGGTGCAGTCGACACTGTCGTAGTCCAAGTAGCCAGGGTAGGACGAGTCGCGCACGCTGAACACGCTAGCGTTGGTGCCATTCCAATAGCGAGGAGACAACAACCACCACCATTGTGAGCCTGTTATACTACCATTCGCGCTGTTTAAATAATACCATGCGTATGGGCTTGTTAAATTTGCTCCAGCTCTTCCCCCTGCACGCATTATTTCATCAGAGGTCATTAATGCTATTGGGTATGTTAATTTTGCACTTGTGTTACTTCCGCTGAATGCATCAGAGGTTTCTGTACAATCATATGTTGGTGCATAATTTGTATATGCTCTTGCATGTGGTGCATAATAGAATGATGTTTTACCTGTGTTATATGTTCCAGATGTTTGTTCTGTTCTATCATTACAATACACTGCTGTTGTACTTAGGTATTTTGTGTATGATGTCATATTTTGTGTGTACCATGTATCTATTTTATCTTTTATTGTACTATTAGTTGTATTTTTTCTATTGTTTACTAATGAACCACTTGTTCCGTACATATATCCTACGTACATTGGGTTATTGTATGAAGAATTGAATGCATAAGTAGTTGAATTGATATATCCACTTGTTGTATCATGGCTTATTCCAGAATATAATAGCCTTATGCTTCCATCTGCATTTGTTCTTATTATTCTCCAGTAGTATCCTGCAAATTTTACCCAATTGTTTGTTGTATTTCCTGCATAATAATACACTGTAGTATCTGTTGTATTATGTACATTTTTTTCTGTTGCTGTAAATAGCGTTCCTGTTGTATTATTTGTAAATACCGCATTATATGTGTTTCTTGTTTCCCTTGTTGGGTTATCAGCAAGTAACTTATCATACAATTTCATATATGATACATTAATATTACAAGTAGTATTACTTGTTACATTCTTGATTATTACTTTACCATCACTTATTTCATTAGTGCATCCACTCACACTATCAATAACTAGTTTTGTATAAAATGTAACTTGCCCATTCTCTGTTGTTGTCTTAGATGTACTATCTAAAGACCCAGCTATACTAGGTACTGCTGTTACTGTATAACTTCCTGTACCTGTTGTAAAGTCTATATTACATAAATCTTCACTCTCTAACTTTTCTACTTCTAATAACCAATTATCATTGTCCCAAGTTAATATACTACCATTTTTACAAGTTATACTCTTCACTTTATATCCACTACCTTTAGTAGGCATAGAACTAGTACTATTTCCATCTATAGTATAACTTAACATTTCTTTCATTTGTTCTTTAGTCAAACTTATTTTATTACTAGAATTATTTGTAGTAAGTTTATAAGCAAATATGCTTATAAAGCTTACTAACAATATTACTATACTTATTTTTATATATTTCATCTCTATACCTCCTATTGCATTACATATGGATCTGATTGTGTACCTGAGCCTGTTACAACTATGGTTGCTGACAAAGCCATAACTGGAGCGACGAGGCCAGAATCTGTTACAAAATCACCATATAGAGTGACATAGCCTTTCGTACTAACATCACTAACAAGGTTAGCGGCCAAAGCTATTGGAGTTATTAATAACTGAAAATCACTTGTTCTGTGGTATAGCCAATTATTATCATAGCATGTTGTAGTTTCATGATAATTAAGAGGTTTAATTGTTCTTGCGCAGTCACTTGCTAGTACTGCATAACCGTAGTCACTTGGATACATTAGTCCTACACTTCCAGTAAATTTTGTTTCACTTGAATAACTTGCCTTTGATGTTGCACCTGCCATCCCTTTACTATTTAACATTCTTTCCATATCATAGTAGTCAGCTAATACATAACTATTATATTTATTTGATGTTCCTAAGTACATTTTATAGTTTACTGTATTCTTATAATTTGTTAGTGAGTATGTACTTGATAATGTAGTATATAATGTTGTATTTGGCCAGTGGTTTGTACTATTTGAGTCATATGCGGCCTTTTCGTATCCTGCTTTTCTTACTCTTATTATATTTTCTCCATTTTCTCCATCCGGAAATAATCCTATTATTCTCCACATTTCTGTTGTTCTATCAGACTTCTCCATTTGTATATAGTTATTTGGGTCAACTCCCTCATATCTATATCCATTTTCATTGTACACACCATCTTCATGTGTCTTTGATTTTTCATAGATTTTATAGGCTAATGTACCTGATAGAAATGGGTTATCAGATTTAAATATAATACTACAAGTTTTTCCAGCTGTTATACTACTTATTGTGTATGTACTACCTGAAAGTGTTCCGCCACAATTATCTGTTTCAAGTTCTGCTTTGTATCCATCATTTGGTGTTACTGTAAATGTTGCTGTTCCAGTTCTTCCTATTACTTTGCTTGTAGGTGCTGTAACTGTTCCATTTGTTGCATTTAATGTAACTGTATAACCTTCAGTGAAATCAACTACACAACTTGTTGGTAGGTTTACTGTTGTTAGTTCTATTTTCTGTTTTTCTGTATTCCAGTGTCCTACACTTCCATTTGTACATGTTACTGTTTTTGGTATATATGGGTCACTTTCTTTTGGAAATGTTTCTAATGCTGTTCCATTTAATGTTGCACTTGCAA
>ERZ779869.3031-NODE-3031-length-13321-cov-5.873587_pt1 | contig 13321 bp, 34 predicted proteins | sample MGYA00511557_ERZ779869 | MGnify/ENA primary metagenome ERZ779869 (study PRJEB29588, sample SAMEA2154620) | human gut metagenome | biome: human gut; feature: human-associated habitat; material: faeces | place: Denmark | collected 2008/2010 ...
GGAGCAGTTGGCAGCTCGTTGGGCTCATAACCCAAAGGTCGGTAGTTCGAGTCTACCTCCCGCAACCAGTAAAATAAGGAGCTTCAGCAATTTACTGAAACTCTATTTTTATGTTTTGACGTAATTTTGACGTAATTTGACGTAAAAATTAAAACAAGTTTTGCAAAATTTCACTTGCTTTTTTATCTTCTTCTGGTATTTGGTCTAAATAATAGTTCACTGCAGTAGAAGGCAAATGTCCCAGCCTTTTAGCAACACTTACTACATCTAATCCTTTATTTACTAAAATACTTTCATTTAATGCCCTTAAATCTTTTAAATTTATATCTCTTAAATTATTATCTTTTAAAAATTGCTTAAAATCTTTTGAAAATGTGTCAGGGTGCATATTAAATAATTTTGTGTCTTTCTTAGGCTTTCTTAAATAATTATAATATTTTTTTACTTTATCGATATAAGTATTTGGAACATAAAACAATCTATTCTTTCCTGTCTTAATATCTTTTTCCTGTGTTCCACCATTTACAGCAACCTTGTTTTTATTAAGGTCAATACTACATTTTTTAAAATTAATATCGTTAAATGTTAATGCCATTACTTCTCCACGTCTTGCACCAGTATAAAAAGAAGTATATATAGCAATTTGTAGTTCTTTATCTTCCAATTGCTCTAATTTCTCTAAAAATGTCTTTATTTCATCATAAGAATATAAAACAACTTTCTTTTTTTGCTTTTCAAGATTTTTTGGAATAGATATTTTATCAGCTACGTTATAATCTAAATAATCCCACTCAATACCTTTATTTAATATGGACGAAATTAGAGCTATATCGTTTTTGACGGTTTTAGATGACAAATTATATTCCTTAACTAATTTGTTGGCTAGTTCTTGAATTTGAAGCCTTTTGAGCCTATTTATTTTCACAGCGCCAATTTCTTGGCAAATATATTTGTTTAATCTATGTTTATAATCTCTTAACGTTGTAGGAGATAAATTATCAGTTGCGTATTTATCGATAAATAATTGGGCTAGTTCTGTAAAAGTCATACCTGTATCTTTTCTATATTTACCTTTTTCAACTTCTGCAACAAATAAAGCCAATTTTGTTTTAGCTTCAGAAGGAGAATTAGCTTTAACAGATTGACTGTATCTCTCTCCGTCACACATATATTCAAGGAAGTAACTATTTTTTCCTCTTTTTCTCATTGTTCCTGCCATTAAGTTTCCTCCTTTACACTCTTTTTTTTTGTAACCACTTATAAAAAGCAGAATACTCTACTTTTTTATGACCGATATTAATACCAGGGAAATCTTCTCTGCCCCAAAGTTTATTTGCTTCGTTAAGATTGATTTTTAATAATCTGGCAACATCTTTTACAAATAATATTTCTATATCTTTATTGTAATTTCCTTTTTGTAACAATAAATTCTTAATTTCTTTTAATGTTTCCAATATTTCTTCTAACATGAGTTAAATTTGTTTCATCTCCATTTTACCAATATATTTACCAATTACTTTTATTTCTGTATTTTTGTCATATACTTGAGTTTTAAAAGAAGAATCTGTACTCATAGGCTCTAATAAAATAAAATCACCCTGTCTATTAAACGCTTTTAATGTAGCATCATAGCCATTTACTAAAACAACAGCTATATCTCCATCATCAACAACATCAGTTTTTCTAATAAGTGCATAAGCTCCATTTTTTATAACTTTATTCATACTTTCACCATTTACGCGAAGGAAAAAACACTCTTCTGGATTAAGAATGTTCATCAACTCTGGGTCAATAGGTAATCTTCCTTCAATACACTCTTCTGCCCAATTAGGTTGACCTGCAGAAATGCGACCATAAACGGGACACATGTAGAACTTATTCATAGAAAGTTCCTTTTTCTTTTCATCTTCTATTAAATCTATATATCCAGCTTTTTCATATAAGTCTAGATAATCAACATTATAAGCCTTTGCTAAATTTCTTAATAAAGTAGGATTTACGTTTCTCTTTCCATGTTCTATCATATTAAGATATGTAAAAGATATATCTGTTAATTTATTAACTTCTCTTAAAGAAAGATTTTTATTTTCTCTTATTTTTTTTAAATACTGTCCTAGTTGAATATTATCAAGCATTTTAAACACCTCACATGTTCACATTATAACATATATGTTCACAGAAGTAAAACTTTTTTTGAAAAATTTTTAAAAAAGTGTTGACAAATAATTTACATACATATATAATGTTCACAACAAGAGGACAGAATGGAGGTGTAAAAAGTTGATAATAGTAACAGAACCTGAAAAATTAAAAGAGGATTTGACTAGCAATGGCAATACAATGACATCAATAGCAAAAGAACTAAAATATTCGAAAGCCTATATAAGTTCAATTGTTGCTGGAACAAGAAATCCAAATGCAAAAGTAGCGATTGGAATTTGTGAATTATTAAACAAGCAATTTGAAACATATTTTTTTATTAAAAATGTCCACAAATAGAGTACAAACGGAGGGCTGAAATGGAACAAAACTTATTAACAATAGAAGAAGTAAAAGATTATTTTAAAGTAAAAGACACAAGAACAATAAATAAATTCATAAGGCAGGGTCTTAAATATGTTCCAGTTCGGAACTAGAGATAAAAGATTTGACCCTAAAGACTTAAAAGAATTTGTTGAAATACAGAAACAGTTAGCACAAGAAACTTTAGAAATAAAACCTATAAAGAGGAAAGCAAAATCTAAAACACTTAATGTAGATTTTCAAAAGAGAAGAATAAACCTTGAAATGAATAGAGTAGTTTAGAAAGGAGAAACCAATGAAAAAGTACAAATGGAATAAATCAAAATTAGCAATAAACATAAAAGAATTAATAATTGGGACAAGCTATTTAACAATGCCAATATTAGGCTGTCTATTATATGGACTAGCTTGCAATATATTAGGTCTATAAGGAAGGAGGAAAAATATGTCACATAATACTCTTTGTAGTGCGATGTCAAAAGCAAAGAATTTTATGCCTAAAGAAAATAGCAAAACACAACAACTAAAAAAACAACAAGCAATATTAAATCCAAAAATAAAAATAGTGTGTAGCAAATGTGGAGAAAGTAATACAACTTTATACAAAAAGCGTGTAAGAGGTAAAACAAAATATTTATGCTCAAATTGTAAATAGAAAGGAAAGGTGAAAGAGATGTTTAAAAGAAAAAAAGAACTTCAAAGTTTAGTAAATTCTAGTAGAAAATCATTAGCAGAAGCAGAAGAAAGAGTTTGTAAGATATCAGAAGAATTAAAAATAGCAAGATATAATAATGGGATTCTATTAAATAAAAATAGAAAACAAAACAAAACAATTAATGAAATCTACAATTTAGCAAGTGGCAATACATATGGCAATGATAAAGCTATATTAAACAAAATAATAGAGTTAGCAAGACCTGACAATCAAAACTAACTCAATACCAATGAAATAATATATAAATATATATTTTCATTATAACAAAAATATTGAAAAAGTCAAGGCCAATGTAAGTATTTTTCATGTAAAGTCAGAAAGAAGGTGCGTTTATATTCAAACTACAGGAATAATTACAGACATAAGCATTAATGATAGAACACAAAAGTTAAAAGTAAGCCTACTTTTAGATACGAAAGAAATAAATACTATTTTACGACTAAGAAAACAAAGTAAATTAAACATAGAAATAAAAAAGTGGTATAAAAGACGCAGCTTAGATGCAAACGCTTACTGTTGGGTTTTATGTGACATGATAGCTAAAGAAATATCAAAAGATGGAGAAATTGTTACTAAGGAAAGCATTTATAAAGATGCAATAAATTACATAGGAGTTTTTGAACCGATGATAATAAAACAAAAAGCTTATGACAATTTTAAAAGAATATGGGAAAGGCAAGGGCTAGGATTTTTAATAAAGGAAGTATCAAGAAAAGATAATTATGTAAAAGTTCATTGTTATTATGGTTCAAGTACATACGACAGCAAAGAAATGTCTTTACTAATAGGCCTACTAATACAAGAGGCAAAGGAATTAAATTTAGAAACAAAACCACAAGAAGAAATTGATAATTTATTGGAACAGTGGTGCTAATAGAAGTTAAATATTAGCAAAAAGAATGAGTAAGGTATTTAATTTATTGGCACCATATTGCCCCAAAAAAAAGGAGAAAAAATGATAGTTACAGATTTAAAAAATAGTTTTCATCCAGTACCTAAAAACGGCGATAAAACAGCAATAAAACGGCGATAAACAGGCGAAAAAACAGATGAAGCAAAAGAGCAATAAATTAGCTCAAAAAGAGAAAAAAAGGTTTAGCATTTTAACAAATAATTTAGAAAAATGTTATTTTTGCCCCAATAAAAAGGTAGACTTACATGAAGTATTTAGAGGAAGAAATAGGCAAAAGAGTATGAAGTGGGGATTAGTAGTTCCATTATGTAGAAGTTGTCACTCGAAGATAACTAATGATAAAGAGTTTAGCAAAATTTTAGAAACAAAAGCAAAAACTGTATTTACAAAAAAATACAGCAAAGAAAAATTCATAGAGGAGTTTAAATAACAACTAATTTACGAAAGGAGCGGTATTTATGGCAATATATAGAAATGTACATGTTTCTTTTTGGAATGATACTAAAATTATTGATGAAATGACACCAGAAGACAGATATTTTATGCTTTATATATTAAGCAATCCTCACACAAATCAAGTAGGATGCTATGAAATAAGCATAAGAGATATTTCAAAAGAAACAGGTTACACAGAGGAAAGTGTAAAAAAATTATTAGACAGATTTGAAAAAAAATTAAAAGTTGCAAGATATTCTAAAAAAACAAAAGAGCTATTAATTATTAATTGGCATAAATATAATTGGACAACTAGTCCTAAGGTTAAGGCATGCATAGAAAAAGAGCTAAAAACCGTTAAAAATAAAGAGTTTAAAGAATTTATAAATACTGTATGTATACCTTATATATACCCTATAGATACACATACGCAACAAGAAGAAGAAGAAGAAAAAGAACAAGAAGAAGAACAAGAACAAGAAAAAGAAGAAAATAAAAAAATATATATATCTGTCATCGATTACTTAAATCAAAAAACATCTAAAAATTTTAAATCAGCAAGTCAAAAAACACAGAAATTAATTCATGCAAGATTAAAAGAAGGATTTACCTTAGAGGACTTTCAAAGAGTTATAGATATAAAAACATCACAATGGAAAAATGATAAAACCATGTGTAAGTATTTAAGACCAGAAACTTTGTTTGGAACTAAATTTGAAGGATATTTAAATGAGGCACCACCAATAAAAAACAATAATGAAGAAGATGAGTGTATAGCACAATACAAAGAAATGGAGAAACAATTTGGTAGAAAATAGTGTAATGAGTTCTAAAGAAGCGGAAGAAAATATTATAGTTTCGATTCTAACAGACCAAGACAACCAAAAATACATAGACCAAATAGACATTAAAGACTTTTATTATCCAACAAACAAAAAAATATTTGGATTTATTAAGGAATTAAAAGAGAAAGATGAGGCAATAGATATTTTAACTGTTAAAGAATTGGGAGCTAATAAAAAATATGATGGTACTAAATTATTAACAGTTTTATCAGAAATGTCAGACAGACTTGTTTATTCTGGAAATATAGAACAATATATTAAAATATTAAAAAATCTAAGCATGAAAAGAAAAATTTGCCAAGTGGCAAAAGAAATATGTGAAGAAATTGCGGAAGAGGATATACATAAAGATGAGACAGAATTAAAAAATGATGCTATTCAAAAATTTTTAGATTTAAGAACTTTAAACATAGAAACAGCAAGTGAAATGATAAAAGTAATGACAGAAACAATGAAAGATATAGAAAATAAATATAACAATAGAGATGATTTTAGATATAGAACTGGTTATACAGACCTAGATAGAATTATTGAAGGATTACATGAACAAGAATTAACAATAATTGCAGCAAGACCAGGAGTTGGAAAAACAGCATTTGCATTACAAATGGCAGAGCATATTGCAAAAAAAGGCATTTATACATACTTTGTAAGTTTAGAAATGTCAGAAAAACAATTAGGAAATAGAATGATAGCAAGAGAAGCGGGAATAGATAGTCATGTTTTGAGAATGGGCTGGCTTAAAGAAGAGGACTTAGCAAAAATAGGAGAAACTGCATCAGAGATTGCAAAAATTAATATGACTATAGATGCAAATGTTGGCACTATACAAGAAATAGAAAACAAAGCTAACGAATTAAAACAAGATAAAAATTTAGGATTAATAGTAATTGATTATCTGCAACTATTAAAGAGTAAAACCAAATTTAATGTAAGAGAACAAGAAGTTGCTGATATAAGTAGAAGATTAAAATTATTATCTAAAAAACTTGATATACCAATTGTTGCATTGTGTCAGTTAAATAGAGAAACAGAAAAAAGAAGAAGACCGCTTCTAGCAGATTTAAGGGAAAGCGGAAGTCTAGAACAAGATGCAGATAATGTAATCTTCCTGTATATGGAAGAAGAAGAAAAACTAAAAAATAGAATGTCAACAATAGAAGTTACAGTAGCAAAACAAAGAAATGGACCAACAGGAACAGTAAAACTAAGATTTTATAGACAACAAATGAAATTTGAAATGATGGGGTATCAAACATGAAATATATAAGTATAAGTGAATTTTTAAATTATGATATAGCAAAAAGAATATCAACATTAAAATTAATAGCTGCAGGTGCAGTAAGAATTAAGGAGGAAAAGCAAGAAGTGGGAAAGGTTAATGTAGTAGAAACAAGGGTAAAAGAAATCTTAGAACTTTATCCAGAAACTAGAGAGAATGATAATTTGTTATATGTTACATATGTTGAAGTATATCATTATGTAGATTTTAAGAAAGATACATTTATAAATTATGAACAATATGGATTACCTAGTTTTAAAACAGTGGAAAGAGCAAGAAGAAAAATACAAAATGAACAATTTTGCTTTAGGGCTTCTGAAGGAATAGAAGAATCAAGAAGAGAAGCGGAGAAAAATTATATAGAAAATTTTATGAGGTGAAACTATGGAAGAAGAAATAGATAACATTAAACAAAGTATAAACAAATTATCAATAAAATATGGAATTAGATACATAGTTTTTAAAACAACAGGTGTTTCTTTAGCAGAAGGAAAGATAATTGGGGCAAATGTAGAAGCGGAGATGATTTACTAATGCCAAAAATAATAATTTGGGATAAAAGTAATTTTGTAATAGCAGATTTAGAAGGAAAAACAGAAACATCAGGATCTTTCAAAATTGCAAAATTTAAAAACTATAGAATAATGAAAAGCCAAACAATAAAGAAACAATTAAAAAAGATAGAAGCGGTTATTAAATATTCAAATACGAAAGGAGAAGAAAATGAGAGTAGATAATACGGAAGATGTAAAAGCAATATTCATAGAAATGGAAAATTTATTCACAAATTTAGATTCTGTGAAAAAAGAATTAGAAAATGAAATTTGCGTTAAGGAAGCGGAACAAACAGATTATTTACACGAATTAGAATTAGCTAAATTAAACGGAATTGAAATAATGAAAGTTGCTAATTCACTAATAAAAACAAGAAAAGAAAGAAGAAAATTAAAAAACAGATTAGAGTTAGTAAATACAATAAAAGGTTTTACAGATGAGTATATAAAAAAGGGAATAGTATCAAATTTGAAGCAATTAATAAAAAATATTGATACTTTAAAAAGCAACCAAGAAACCAGAGAATACACACCGAAAGCTATAAAAACTTTGAAATGTGCAAAGAAAAAAGGAGAGATGTAACCAATGAAAGAAAATAATATACAAAAAATACTAATAGCAATATTAATAATATTGAATTTGATAATGTGTTTTAAGGGGTTGAAATTAGAGACAGAAAATAGAGAGTTGAAGGAAAAAATAGAAAATTTGGAGGTAATGTAGAATGAAAAAATTAAAAATATTTATATTAATAGGAATTATGATATTAGGAGCATTTTTATTAACGGGGTGTACGGAAGTAAATAGAGTATCACACAATATAGGACAACAAGCAGATAATTTTAACATTACAAGAAGAATAGTAGTAATGAACGCAAGGACTGATACGGTAATGTTTGAATTAATAGGTAATTTCTCATTACAAAACAATATGAGTAACGAATTAGAAATTATATGTGAAATAGCAGACAATGTATACAAAAAACACTTTATATACTTAAATGATTACACATTATACGTAGTGGAAGATGTAAGTGGTGCTTATGTAGATAAATACCATTATGAAGTAAATTACATACCAGAAATGATAGTACCTGTGACATTCACATCACAAGATTAGTATAAGGCTAGATTAAGTCTAGCCTAGAAAGGAAAAAGATTATGGCAATAAAAAATTACACAACAACAGTAAATGTAAATAAAACAATAGGAGAAATACAAGAATTGTTAAGTAAACACGGAGCTACAGCGATTATGACAGAATACAGCAATGGAAGTGTAATAGGATTAAGCTTTAAAATTATGACTCCCAGAGGAGAATTGGGTATTAGGTTACCTTCAAATACAGACAGAGTATTACAGGTTTTAAAAAATCAAAGAAAAAATAATAATCAAATTAAAGACACCTTTGAACAAGCAAATAAAGTAGCCTGGAGAATAATAAAAGACTGGGTAGATGCACAAATGGCAATACTAGAAACCGAAATGGTAGAAATGGAAGAAATATTTTTACCATACATGATAAACAATAATGGACAAACACTATACCAGGCATTTAAAAATAATCAATTAATGTTGGGAGGAGAAACAAATGAGTGAAATAGAAATTGGAGAGTATGTAAGAACAAATAAAGGGAATATAGGAGAAGTTATAGGAATATTTAATGGACATTGCAAAGCAAAATATCTTATTCAATTTCAAGGAAGAGTAGAAGTTAAAAGACAATACTTATCTATGCATACCATTATAAATCATAGTAAACTAATATCAGAAGTTGTAGAAGTTGGAGATATAGTAGAAATAAGGACAGGATTACATAGTAGTTTTAAGTATTTTGTAGAAAATGAAGATAACTTATTGCTTTTAGAAGAAAAAGTTAAAGAATTTTGGAACATAGAAACAATACTAACAAAAGAAAGTTATATGGCTAATTGCTATAAAGTAGGAGGAAAAGATGAATAGAGAGATAAAGTTTAGAGGAATATCAATAGATGAGTGGGTTTACGGTATGCTTTGTAAAGTAAATGAAGGCGATACAGAACATGGAGAACCTATAAAATATAAAATCCAAACAGAAGAAAAAGAGTATGGAGAATATGTGCAATATTTTATAACTGATGAAAAAACAATAGGACAATATACAGGACTACACGATAAAAACGGAAAAGAAATATATGAAGGAGATATAGTGCAAATAGAACATAAAGATATAAAATTTAAAGGACTTGTTAAATATGACGAAACATATTTAGCTTATGTAATAATAAGTACTAATACTATAAAACATGAGTTTGAAAACTTAGGAGATTATTTAGACTATGACATAGAAGTAATAGGCAACGCATACGATAATCCAGAGTTATTAGGAGGAGAAGATGAATAAATATACACCTGAATCTGGAGAAAATTATTATTATATAAGCCATTGTGTAGGTTGTGAACCAATTATCTTAAAAAGGCAAAATTGTGATGATTTAGATAGAGTCAGAATTGCAGAAGAAAATTGTTACAAAACAAAGAAACAAGCAGAAACAGAATTAAAAAGTTATAAAGAAGAATGGTTGAAAACACACGAAAATTTAATTTTGGGAGGAGAATAGATATGTTAAAAATAAGAGATGATGTAGAACTAGAAGATTTAGAAAAATTTGGGTTTACAGTAGTTGATGATGATTATATTTGGTTAGAAGAACAAGAAAATATAGCAATAGACAGGTATAAAAGAACAATACATATGTTTTCAAATTATGAAGATGAATTTTATAATTTAGAAGTGATATATGACCTAATAAAAGCAAATTTAGTGGTAAAGGAGTAAATATGGAAGAGAAAATAGAAAAATTAAAATTTGTTAAATTACCAATAGATGAAGAAACAGGCAAAGAACAAAAAGAGTTTGAAGAAATGTTAGGACACATATATATTGCTTATTATAGTGAATTTGGAAAAGGGTATGTAATATTAGGGACAAATTCAAAAGAGGCAAGTAGAGCTTTTGATAATACGATTTATAAAACATTAATATCAGCAGGTGAAGATAAAGAACTTGCAAGAGCTTGTGCATACGAAGGGGAAGATTCAGGAATGTGCTTATACATACCTAAAGAATGTTTTGAAAGAGCAAAGGAGTAATATTATGTGTGAATACTGTGGAAAAATAATAAATAATAAAAAAATATTAGATATAGACAATGAAGAAGAAACGCATATGGAAATTATTAATCAAAAAAAGTCTTGGGGATATATGTTATATGTTGAAATAGAAGGACAAGACAATGATGGATATAAGCCAAGTCAGTTTTTTCAAATAAATTATTGCCCAATGTGTGGTAGAAAGCTAAGAGAGGAGTAAATAAGATATGAGTGAAGAAATTATAAAAGTATTAGATGAATTAGGGAAAAGATTTGGGATTGTGATAGATTGGAGCAACCAAAATATAATTCCATATTTGCAAGAATTATTGAAAAAATTTATATGTTATCGAAATACAACAGCATGTGTATGGATAATAATATCAATAATACCAATAATATTAGGAGTTATAGGAATTAAACTATTAAACAAATGGAGAAAAAGCGATAAATATGATGATAGTTATTATAGTGAGGACGGTTTTTTGGCTACATTTGGATACATAGCTTCAATATTCATAATAATGTTAGGAATAGGAATAATAACAGGTAATATATTGGGAATTATAAAAAACATATATATGCCAGAATTAGTAATATATGAGTATATAAAAACCATTCAATAGAGAGGAGTGATATATAGTGAGCAAATGCAGTAAAAAATGTAATGAAATAAAACAAAAAATTGATAGTATAAGTGGATTAGATGATGATATTATATTTGATTGGCTAAAAAGATTAGAAACTGTTACTGATGCAATAGTATATATTATAGATGATTATGCTGATAGAAATGAATTAAATGGAACTTGCTTTAAAAGGAGTGATACATAGTGAAAACAGCAGATGAGATGTTTGAAGAATTAGAAGAAATATTTGCAGAGATGAAAAATCTTACTACGGGAATATATTATAAACAATTTAAAAAATTAGTAAAATCTATATTGAAAATATCATATAAACAAAGGTATAAATATGTAGTAATATGCCAAGAAGAAGTCTACAGAGAATGTAAAAAAATTGCAGATTATTTTAATATGAAAGCATTCAAATCTGGGTATTTACCAGAGAATATATTAATGGTTCTATGTAAAGAGGAATTTTCAGGAGGATTTTAAGTGAAAGAAAATAGTATAAAAGAATTTGAAATAAAATCAGTCGAAAGAATACCACATAAATTAAAACAAGGTATCCTCTATGTATGCCTAGACTGTCAAGTAGCAGTTCATCTATGTGCTTGTGGTTGTGGAGAAAAAACGGTAACCCCTCTAGGAGAGAATGGGTGGAATCTAACATTTGATGAGAACGGATTGAGTTTAAATCCGAGCATCGGAAATTTCAATATTCCTTGTAAATCGCATTATTTTATAAAAGATAGTAAAGTTAGGTGGTGTTAGAATGGAAAATAGTATAGAAAAAACAATAAAACAATTAAAATTAATGTTAAAAGTTCGTAAAGAACAAAAAGAAATAATAGAATGTGCTGGAGGAAGTTGTATAAATTGTGATCCAGACATCAAGGCTTTAAGTGAAAGTATAGATATTTTATCAGACTATAAAAGAGTATTAAAAGAGAATGAAGAATTAAATTATAAATTGCATTCAAAGAAAATTACATTAGAGATTTATAATAGATATATTCCAAAATCAAAATTAAAAGACATAATAGACAGAATTGATTATGATATAAAAAAGACTAAAGAAATAATATCAAAAAATATAAATATTTATGCAAGTTATCGAAAAAATGATTATCAAATAGTAAGATTAAAAGCAATGAACACAAAATCTTTAGATATAAAAAATAGATTACAAAAATTACTGGAAAGTGAGGAATAAAAATGACTAAAGAACAAAAAGAAGCAATTGAATATTTGAAAACAAGGTTACATGGAAATGAAGGATGTAAGTACATAGATGTATCTCAAGAGGATTTAAGAGTTTTTATAAATTTAGTTGATAGAAAAGAAAAAGACATTGAAGGCTGGAAAAAATACTGTGAAGAAATAGAAGAAGAACAAATAGAAATGAGTAATAAAAACTGTGAATTAGAGTTTGAGATAGAAAAACTACAAAAAGAGAATGAAGAAAAGACAACAATATTATTAGCAGGAGCAGAGAAAGTAAAACAATTAGAAAAAGAAAATAAAGATTTAAAAGCAGATAATTATGAATTAAATAATAGAATAACTGATTTGTTAGAAAATATTCCAGTTCAAAAAGTAAAAGACAAGATAGAAGAAATAGACGAAAGAATAAAAAATCCAGAAAAAATTAGTTATTGGGCTAGTTATACGATAAGTGAATGTATAGGAATAAGAAGAATTTTACAAGAACTGCTAGAAGAGAGAAAATAAAGGAGTGAGTACAAATGATTTGCAGTGAAAAAGAAAGAGAAACATGTCAAGTAGAAAAACGTGGATGTGAGGGATGTTATTACAGAGGATTAACCAATGAAGAAGTAGAACAATGCTTAAAGGAACTAACAGAAGTTAGACCAGGAAAATTAAATGATAAAGCATTAAGATTATTTAAAGTAATAATGCAAATATTAGATGAACGAGATGAATTAAAAGAAGAAATTGCTGAACTAAAAACACAAAGAGATTATTACAAAAGAGAATATAGTTTATACAACAAAACATTAGAAGAAGCGGGCAAAGTATTAACTAAAAGAGGTGAGTAGCTTATGTTAGAAAAAGCAATTAATCTAATAAATAAGCAAAGAGAAATGTATATAATACAACTAAGCAATTTATCAGATAATATTAGAACTAAAACTATTCAAAAAGCAACAAATCAATTAAGGAAAGAAATACAAGTTTTTGATTATATATTAGAAATATTAAACAAACAGAAGAAGTGAGGTGTTTTATTTGGAAAGATTAAATAAAGAGGATTATAATAGAGCAAAGGGATG
>ERZ779869.3039-NODE-3039-length-13305-cov-5.650264_pt1 | contig 13305 bp, 13 predicted proteins | sample MGYA00511557_ERZ779869 | MGnify/ENA primary metagenome ERZ779869 (study PRJEB29588, sample SAMEA2154620) | human gut metagenome | biome: human gut; feature: human-associated habitat; material: faeces | place: Denmark | collected 2008/2010 ...
AATCTTATTATAAAAACTTGGAGTAGGTGATTTTTTGAAAAAATCTAAAAAAATACAAAAGATTAATTCCACAAATAAGAAATCTTTAACAATATTTCTTATTTGTATTGTCTTGATTTTAGTACTTTTACTTGTTAGAATTTGCTTTTTACAATTTGTTCAAGGTAATACTTTAAGGGCTAAAGCTAATGCCCAACAAACTACAACTAGAACAATTGCTGCTAACCGTGGCACTATTTATGATTGTAATGGTAATATTTTAGCTTCTAGTACTCATGTTGATATTGTTTCTGTAAATCCGAAAAATATTTTATATTCAGATAAAACTGAAGTCCCTAAAGAAATTTTGGCTAGTAAATTTAGTGAATTTTTCAACTTAGATTATACAGAAACTTTAAATAAATTAAATGAAGATTCAAAATATGTAACTATAACTAACAAAGCTGAGAGTGAAACTGTTACAGCTTTAAAAGCTTGGATGAAAGAATGTAAAATAACTTCTGGAATAAACATAGATTCTACTATAAATAGATATTATCCTTATAACAATCTTGCCTCAAATCTAATAGGGTTTACTGGATCTAATACCCATGGTAGTTGGGGACTAGAATATTCTTTAGATAATACTTTAGCTGGAACAGATGGTAAAGTTGTAATGCTTACAGATTCTGTTAATAGTGAAATTCCAAACCAGGAGAAAACATATATAGAAGCTAAAGATGGTTCTTCTGTTTATTTAACTATGGATGTTGAAGTCCAATCTGTATGCGAAAAATATCTTGCTCAAGCTGTTAGTGATAACAAAGCTGATGGTGGAACAGTTATTGTAATGGAGCCTGATACTGGTAATATTTTGGCCATGGCAACTTACCCTGATTACAACTTAAATACCCCTTTTACTCCAACTAACTCTACTATCTTAAGTACTTGGGATACTTTATCTTCTGAGGAAAAAACTCGGGACTTTATATAAAATGTGGAATAATTCTGCAACTCAAGAAACATATGAACCTGGTTCTACTTTTAAATTAATTACTGCATCTGTTGCATTAGAAGAAGGAATTGCAGAAACAGATAAAGCTGAAGATTTCAATTGTACTGGTATTCAAAAAGTAGCATACACATCTATGAGATGTTGGAAATTTCCTCAAGCTCACAATGAACAAACTTTAAGACAAGCCCTAGGTAATTCTTGTAACCCTGCATTTATTCAATTAGGGCAAAGAATTGGTGCCCCAACTTTATATAAATATTATGAGGCATTTGGTTTATTTGAAAGAACTAATCCTGTTTTTTATGGTGAAGCAAGTGGTAATTTCTGGGATTTACAAGATGTTACAGACGTGGAACTTGCAACAATGTCGTTTGGGCAAAGGTTTAAAATCACTCCTCTTCAACTTGTAACAGCTGTTTCAGCAATAGCAAATGAAGGAGTCCTAGTGCAACCACAAATAGTAAAGCGAACTGTAGATTCTTCTACTGGAGCAGTTACAACAACAGAAACTGTTGAGAAACGTCAAGTCATCTCTAAGGAAACCGCCGAAACAATGATGGATTTAATGGAATATGTTGTAGAAAAAGGAACTGGACGACATGCACAAGTTTCTGGATATTCTGTTGGAGGGAAGTCTGGTACTTCTGAACCTCTTGACGATAATGCAGAAGAAGGCTATGTAGCTTCTTTCATAGGTGTTGCCCCTGTATCTAACCCAGAAGTAGTAATTTTAGTTGCAATTTATAACCCTAAAGGCTCTGCTGGACATCAAGGTGGACAAGTTGCAGGTCCAGTAGTATCTCAAATATTATCTGAAATACTTCCAAACCTTGACATTGCATCTAGCACAGATTCAAATTCAAGTACTTCTTCTAATACATACAATACTACTGCTTTACCTGATGTTAGAAATTTAACTACTTCTAAAGCAAAGGAAGTTTTAGAAAACGCTGGTTTTAAGGTAACTATATCTGGAGAAATAGACTCTTCTACTTTAGTTACTGAGCAAACTCCAAAAACAGGAGTAAAATTATTAAATGGTGCAAATGTATTTTTATATACTGAAAATAATAATGTAAAATCTTCTGTTACGGTTCCAAATTTCAAGGGTATGTCTGCTGCACAAGCAATAAATTCTGCAAATTCTAAGCAACTAAACTTAGTATTAAATGGCACTGGTGTTGTTATAAGCCAAGATACAGCTTCTAATAGCGAAGTGGAAATAGGCTCTGTTATAACTTTAAAACTAGGTGCAGAATTAGATGGAGGGTATTAAAATGGAACATTGGACTGCTGAAGATTATAAGAATTATACAAATAAAAATGTTAAAAAAACTAAATATAGAGCATATAAAACTTCTGTAGATGGACATACTTTTGATAGTCAAAAGGAAGCTAATTATTACAATATATTAAAGCTTAGGTTGCAAGCAAAAGATATAAAAGGTTTCTGCCTTCAGCCTACTTTCGTATTAGCTCCTAGTCTAAAATATAAAGCTGATTTCATTATTTTTAATAATGATGGGACTTATGATATTATTGATGTTAAAGGTTTTAAGACTAAAGAATATATCGCAAAGAAAAAAGTTTTTGAAGATAAATTTAATTTAAAAATCACAGAAGAATTTGAGAATAATTAAAAAATGTAGGGGTCACACCCCTACATTTTATTTTGCTTTTCCGTTTTCATAATATTTTTTCAATTTTTCGTATGCTAAGTAATTTATTGTTCCTGCTGGGAATTTGCCATTAGCATTTTTCTTTCCTGCTGGTACTCCCGTTAATATTTCTATTCCTTCATCAATTGTTGATACTGCATATATATGGAATTTTCCGGCTTTTACCGCTTCTATTACTTCATCTGATAGATGAAGATTTTTTACATTTTGAACTGGAATTATAACACCTTGTTCATAGTTTAAACCTTTCATTTTACAAGTATCATAAAATCCTTCTATTTTTTCATTTACCCCACCTATTGGCTGTATAAATCCCTTTTGGTTTACTGAACCTGTTACTGCAATTGATTGGTTTATTGGTATTCCAGAAAGGCTAGAAAGTATAGCATAGGCTTCTGTGCTAGATGCGCTATCTCCATCTACTCCATTATACATTTGTTCAAAACATAAACTAGCAGTAAGTGATAATGGGAAATCTTGTGCAAATTTTTCCCCTAAATATCCTGAAAGTATTAGCACACCTTTTGAATGTGATGGTCCAGATAGTTCAATTTCTCTTTCTATATTTACAACTCCTGTTTTTCCCATGTATGTGTTTGCTGTAATTCTTGAAGGTTTTCCGAAAGTATAATCTCCTATTGTCATAACTGTAAGTCCGTTTATAACGCCTGTTTCATACCCTTCTGTATTAATAAGTAAAGTATTGTCTGCAATCATTTCTGAATATCTATGTTCATATTTCTTTATTCTATCTATTCTTTCATAAAGTGCCTTTTCTATAAATTCTTTTGTTACCACTTTTTTTCTTGCAAGTTTTGCCCAAGTAGAACTTTCTGAAATAATTTCTCCTATTTCAGAGAAATGTGTAGATAATTTATCTCTATCCTCTGTTATTCTTGAAGTAAATTCTACAACTTTTGCCATTGCCTCTTTATCTAAAGGCAAGAATCCTTCTCTTTCACTATAGTTATGCACAAATTTTGCAAGTTTGTTGATATTTTCTTCTGTTCTTGGTGCATCTTCCTCAAATTCTGCTTTTATTTTAAATAATTTTCTAAAGTCTGGATCTAATGCAAGTAATGTATGATATATATTTGAGTCTCCAAGTAAAATAACTTTTACATTAAGCGGAATTGGCTCTGGTTTTAAAGAAATCATAACCATATAAGAACGTTGTTCCACATTATTTTCTATAGAAAGTTCTTTTACTAATAATGCCTTTTTCAAAGTATCGTAGCAAATTTGGTTTGACAATAAATCTTGTGCTTGAAGTATAATATATCCGCCATTTGCCTTATGCAAAAGTCCTGGTTTTAGCATAGTGAAATCTGTTTTAAGCATTCCGTATTGATTTTCATATTCTAATTTTCCAAATAAATTATGGTACATATAATTTGTATCCATAATTATAGGAGCTCCTTCTAAATTGCTGTTATCCACAAACAAATTTACTCTATAATTCAGCCATGGTTTAACTATTTCTGGTTTTGAATTTTGAGGACTTGGCTGTGTTTCCTCCTCTTTTATGAAATATGGTAAATTTTTTAATATATCTTTTTTTACATTATCTAAAAATGCTACTACTTTTTTATATTTTTTATATGTTGCTCTAATTGGATTTATATATGCATTAATTGTTAATAATGCAATATTTGCTTGCCAATCCTCTATTTTTTTGTCTGCTTCTTTATCTATCATTTTTATCTGGCTAATAGCAGCAACAACATGTTCTTGAACAACATTAGATTTCTCTTCAAAGTTTTTTTTAGTTTCTTCATCTAGTTTGTCATATTCGTCTTCCTCAATAACTTCACCATTTAAAACAGGCATCATGTAAATTCCATTTTGAGCAGATTTTACTTGAAAACCAAATTTCAAACATTGTTTATTTAAATTATTTAGTAATTTATCCTTTTTCTCTTCGAATCCTTGTCTTATAAGATTTTTTTCTTTTTCAAAATCTTCATTACTAAATGTTTTATAAATATATTTTTTAATGTCTACAATAAAAGAATCCATAGCCTCTTTAAATTCTTTTCCCATTCCTGCTGGAAGTGATACTGCTATTGGCTCATTTGGATCATTAAAATTATATATATAGCACCAGTCATCTGGTGTTTTTTGTTTTGCCGCAAGTTCTGTTACATATTTTTTAGTATACATTGTTTTTCCTACACCTGAAGGACCTTCTAGGTATAAGTTATAGCCTTTAGAATTAATGTTAAGTCCAAATTCTAAGGCTTTTATTCCTCTTTCTTGTCCATATACTAAATCATCATCATCTATATCTGCTGTTGTTTCAAAGTTAAAAACATTTGGATCACATATGTTTTTTAATTGTTTGTAATTTAACTCATTTTTTTTCATTCGTTTTCCCCCTAAATTATTTTAATTTTAAAGTCATAATATTAGCGTCATATGTATTATTATAATATTTTTTCCTAAAGCCTACATTTTTAAAACCATTTTTTTCATAAAGTTTTATTGCTGCCAAATTAGTATTATTTACCTCTAATGTAATTTTTTCTTTACCATTTTCTTTAGCAAGTTTTATAAGTTCTGTAAGTAGTTCATTTCCAATTCCTTTTTTTCTAAAGTCTTTTCTTACAACAATATTTGTAATTTCTAATTGGTCTACTGTATCTATAACTCCCGCAAATCCTACAATTTCCCTATTTATTTTTGCAATTATATATTGAGAAAATGGATTTTTTATTTCAGATTCTAAAATACTACTATTCCAAAACTCATCAAAATCACTTGTAAGATTATTGGCAATTTCAGCTAAGTCTGAAATAGTCATTTTATCAATCACTAAGTTTTTCATTTTAGCTCTTTCATCCTTTCAGCTTGTGATTTTCTTAAATACATTGGAACTATAGTATCAGCTGTTTCTGAAATTCCTTTTTTATATTTATTATAGCTACATATTCCAACATTTACAGCATGTATATTGTTATCGCTAACAAAATCTCCATTTAACAAGTCTTTATGTAATACTGCTCCATCTCCCACAAAAGTTATATCATTATTTGGTAAATTTTCAATTATCACATTAATATCGTCTGCCGTATATTCTTTAATTAATTGATGATTGCTATCAAAAATTCCGCAATATACTTGGTTGTTTCTAGCATCTATTAAAGAACATATTGTGTTTAAATTTGTATTATAACTTAAAGCTTCCAAAGATGTGCAAGATACTACTGGTATTTGGTTTACTTCTGCAATTGCCTTTGCTGTAGCAATTCCAATACGTATTCCTGTAAAAGAACCGAGGACCTACATCACATGCAATTAGCTCTAATTCAGAAACGTTTTTGTTTGTATCCTTAAATAGTTCATCTATTAATGGAACTAAGTTTTCAGAATGAGTTTTTAAATTGTTTATATTTAATTCTTTTATTGGTTTATCATCTTCTAGTAATGCTACTGAGCATATTGGGCTAGAAGTGGATAGTGCTAATGTTAACATATATACTCCTTTGCAGTTTTCCCAACCTTTGTTGGGTTTTATATATTTTAATTTTTGCTTATTTGAATGTGTCGTGTTGTTTCTTCGTTTTTGTCTTTTAATATTTCGACTTTTATATAATTTTCAGGTAGAGCATCTAAAATTAGTTCTCCCCATTCTATTATGCATATTCCTTTTTCAAAATATTCTTGTCCACCTATTGCATAAAATTCATCTATATCAGCTAGTCTATATACATCAAAATGATATATATTAATATCATTATTTGAATATTCATTTACTATTGTAAATGTTGGACTTGATATTTCATCTTGTAAATTCCAAAAAGATAAAAAACCTTCAGTAAATTTAGTCTTTCCTGCACCTAAATCTCCGAGAAAGTACAACAATATCTCCCTTAGCTAATTTTGATGCTAATTCATATGCAATTTTTTTTGTTTCTTCTTCACTTTTTGAAATTACCTCATACATATTTTCCACCATGTTTATTTTATATTAGAACACGAAATTTGTAAATAATAAAGAAGAAAAAAATTTAAAATTTTTTTAAAAAAAGTGTTGACAAACTAAATTTCATAGTTTATAATTTATAAACGTAGCAAGGAGATGCAGGTGTAGTTCAATGGTAGAACCCCAGCCTTCCAAGCTGGATACGTGGGTTCGATTCCCACTACCTGCTCCAAGTAAAAAAGAATTCAAAGCAATTTGAATTCTTTTTTTGTTAGAAATCTGTAACTCTATTATAAACAAAAAATCACAAGCCCAATTATTTGCTAGTGATTTTTTGTTTATTCATCTTTTCTAAAGTAGTCTAGTATAAAAGATACTAGAGCGAGAATTATTAATATTGGAATCAGTTGCCTCCGGTATTGTGTAATCATTTTTTCATATTCCAGAAAAAAGTCCCAATTCATATTATTCCCTCCAAAAGAAATTTAACGATTAGATTATAACATAAATCAGCCCAATAGTCAAAGTTTGGAATTCCGGTAGTCGCATATTTCTTTTTTAAAATCCTTTACTTTTGCTTCAATTTATATTAAAATATGTCTATAAAATTTGCGGGTATAATTTAGTGGTAGAATGTCATGCTTCCGACCTGATAGCGCGAGTTCGATTCTCGCTACCCGCTCCATTTGAATATAGCTTACGGACTTAATTGTTCGTAAGTTTTTATTTTTTATAAAACTAACTAAAAAAGAGAAAAAAATTATCAAAATAATTTAATCCTCTTTTTATATTTTTCTTAATTTGAGGGTAATATTCTTGTCTAGCCAGCATTGAATTTGTACTCTCGTATAAATTTGTCCATGAAAAATTCCAAATTTCTTTTATTTCTGGAAACAAATCATACAAATTATATCCTAACAGATTATCAAAATATTCTTTTAATTTATATGTTTCTTTAATATGATATTGAGTGTTAGAATATGCACCTCTTCTAATTATTATATCAATCAACCTTTTATCAATTTTAAACTATGTCAATGTGAACGGAGTTTTTTGACAACTTTATTCAATTTATATTTTTCTTGATGAAATGTTATATTATCACTAATTTTCTTCCAAGATTATCACTTTACAATTATTTGCATCCAATTTTATTTTTGATCCTATTGGAATTACTACTTTTTCGCAATCATGTCCAAAATCATCACATTTAAGTATTGGAAAATCATACTCTTTTAAATGTCTCATAAATATATCTTCAATTTTTGTATTTTCTGTATCTCCATGATAATGACCAATCCATAAACCTTTAATTTTATCAAAAACTCCGTGATATTTTAATAATCCTATATATCTATCTGCTAAATCAAAATCTGTCGATGATGCATAGACTTCTAAAAATAAGATTTTATCTGTTAGATCTGGAAAATATTCAGTATTTAATAAAGTAACCATACTTGGTACATTACCACCAACTATTATTCCTTCTACACAACCTTTTTGCAACGTTATATATTTACTATTTTTATCTACCTCTCCTAAAGTACCATCTATTAATATTTTTTTGAATTGACTAAGCTCAAAATCTTTTTTTAACATTTTTCCTAAATCAATCATTTCTAAATGATGATAAGTAATTAATCCTGTTTTCGTATAAATTGCTTCTAAATAATTGGTGGCATCACTATATCCACATATTATTTTAGGATTTTTCTTTATATTTTCATAATCAATTAATCCTAAACAATTGAAACTATTATCTCCGCCTACAGCTGAAATTATAGCTTTTACTTCTTTATCTGAAAACATATCATTTATATCAGAGGCTTTTTCTTCTGGAGTTGCAGAATATCCCCATGTGTTTTTATATATATTTTTTGATAATTTAATTTTAAACCCCATATCCTCAAATATTTTAATACTTTTTTTCATGTATTTTTTATATTTTTCAGTTATTGGCTTTGATGGTGCTATTATACCTATTGTATCTCCTTTTTTTAATTTTTCTGCTCTCATATTCTATAACTCCTTTTAATATTTAATTTCTATTCTAATATTTTCTTTTTCATTAGATATTCCTCTTTTACAAAACCATGTTTTTCATATATTCTTCTTGCTTCTGGAATATCACATGTAAGCTTTAAATCAATAATATTATTTTCTTCCGCAAATTTAATACATTCTTTTACTAAATTAGTACATATCCCTTTTCTTCTATATTCTTTTAACGTATATACATTGCATATATATCCTTCTATTCCACTTTTTAAACATGTAGGCATATATTTTATTATTTGTAGTCCTAATGTACCTACTATTTTGTCATTAATTACTTCTACTAAAAAATATATATCTTTATTCAAGTGTTCTTCTAAATATTTCTTTGTTGCACTATATACTTCATCATCATTCTCAGGATATCTTTCTCCATAATCTTCTTGTTGTTGTAAAACTCTTAATTTTGATAATTCTGATATATTTTCATTTTTAGCTATTATAATCATAAACTTCTCCTTTATTAATCATCCAAATGCTATTATTTTAATCTCTTATTTTCATTACAGCAACTATTGCATCATCTAATGATTGTTCGATGCTAGAATTTACAAGATTATGATAATTAATAGAATATAGTTTTTCTTTCACTTCGCTAAATTTATGTATTTCAGAAACTTCAAAACCAATATTTCCAAAGAATTCTTTTATATGTTCTATATTTTCAAATCTATCAGTTATATTGTTTCTAGATGTTACATTATTTAAATTTTTGTTAAAGTTTGGTAATGCTTTATCTTGAGATTGTATAAATTTTTTTGGTGTCACATCACATGTAATCCATATACCATCATGTTTTTTCAGAAATGAATAAACATTTTCAGCAACAACTCTTTTTTCATCAAAAGTTAAATATCTTAATAAGCCTTCATTTATTACAGCGATAGGTTTATTTGGTTCAAAATATTCATCACATTTAGAATAATCAGAACTTCTTAATGCATTACCACTAATTATATTCAAAGAGTTTGGAATATTTTTTTCAATATCTTGAACAATATTTGTTTTATTTTGAATTACCTTTTCTAAATCCATTTCAACATAATTATAACCTTTATTAGAATAAATTAGCCCTCTTGAACTATAACCAGCAGCAAGTTCTAAAACTTGTTTTATACCAGAATTATCTAACAATTTATTTGTTAATTTGTATCTAGCCTCAATTTCGGCCGCTAACATTTTATTTAAAGTAACTTCTTCGTTACAATGATTACTTAACCATTCATATATTTCTTTTTCATATGGTATATCAGTAAATATTCTTGGATATGATGTAACAATTGCAGTCGAACTTATTTCTTCATATTCTTTATCATTTATATTCATAATTCAATTCCTCCTTATTATTCAAATTCAATTTCAACATCAGCATTTTCATAGATTTCTAATCTGTTTTCAATTTCTACTTTATTCGTTATCCAACCATTAACAGAGCATTGTTTTATAAAATCATCACATCTGTTATAGCCATATATTTCCTTTAATGTTATAAGAACTCCAAATTTTATTTCATCACTAGTTGTTCCTAGTCTTTCTTTTGATTTTATGCTTAATCCCCACATCTTATTTCTATATGATTTACTAGGTTGAATTCTGGTTTTTATTTCCTGATTAATGTGTTTAACATTGTCCCATTTTCTATAATATTCTCTAGCACCTTCCTCATTAACAAAACCAACTGCACCTTCTGATTGATTGTTTTTGTTAATAGAGCTTATTGTTCCATCATCTTTAATTCTTCCAAAATAAATATCAAGTTCAGTATTAGTATAATCTACACCTTGATTTCTAGAACATTTTGGAAAATAGCATAAAGTAGCTTTAGCTAAAAACGGATATTTATCATTAGACATTGGAATAGGAATATTATGAGCATATGTTTCATAAGAGTTTGTAATTCCTTCAATATAAAATTTAATCTCGTTTTTAGGAGAGTTAACAATATCTTCTATTCTTTTTGGAACAATTCCAAATCCCATATAATCTGATTTTTCTTCGTCTACCATATTCCAACCGATAGCAGAGTCAATTATCAAAGCTTTTGCTATTTCACGAGTTAGTCCCAATTTACCAATTAAATAAGCAACTTTTCGCGTAATCCAAGGAGCTGCAAATGATGTGCCGGCCGTAGCATATGATCCAGTTCCTATACATGTCATCATTGCACCATTATTATCTCCACCATAATAACAAACATCTGGCTTATTAAAGAAAGATAAAACTTTCCCTTTTCTTGAATAAGAAGCAATGCTATTATCATTATCTACTGCATTAACTACAATAGAGTTTATAGAGTCAGCAGGTGCACCAATTTTATAATCCTTTGGAGAACTTAAACTTTTATTAGTACCAGCTATTATAAATATAATATCATTTTTATATTGTATTTCATCTAATAGTGCTGATTCAGGAGATATAAAATTAGGATTTATTTCTAAAGGAGACCCTAAAGATATATTCCAAACTTTTATATTTTTGTTTGCTTCAACAATTTTTTTAATATTTCTAACAATACTTGATGAACTATTTTTTCCACTTATTGCTACACCAAAATGTTTTACTCTAAATCTACCACATCCATCATCTAAATCTGGATTAATTGTTGGTCCATCTACAATAATAGAAGAAACAGCAGTTCCATGTATATAAGAAGATTGTTCTTTTGGTATCTCAGGATCCACCCAATCTTCATATTCCACCCAATCTTTAAAATAAACTTTATCATCAAATAATGTGTCAATAACTCCTACTACAGGTTCATTGGTAGGCGCTGGTATAGAAACAAGTTGTTCATCAGCATCAAAATCAAAATCCTCATATTTATAATCTGATATATCAGTTACGGACATAGAAATAAGGTAAGGTGCTTTATTTTTCAATTTTAAAGCATCTTCATGATTTAAATATACAGTATTATCACTTAATATTGCATTTGTAGAAATACTTATTCCTATTTTTTCTAGCAAAGATTTAATATTAACATTGGTATCATATAAAGTAATGATACTGTCATCTTTTATTAAATCACTATTATCTAATATGCCAAATTTTTCTACATTACTCACATCTGAAATATAAGTACAAAATGCAGAAACTGATAAACCATATTTTTCTATCTTTGTCTTAACTTTTTTTGCATATTCAAATCCGTCATTATTTATAGTTCCACTAAATAAAGTTCCTAAAATTTGTTTGCACAAATTAATCCTAGATATACTTTTATCAAGTTGTTCTATTGTTAAATAATGTGTAATCACATGTTTATGCATATCTAAATTATTAAATTTAGCACCAACAATTGATAAATTTGAAGATTCATTCCCTGTAGAAAATAATTTTGAAATTCGCTTACTCTTGGGAACAATTCTTTTATAATAAACGCTGATTAACGCACCATCTATAATATCGTTATTTTTCCATTTATCTTTTAATCTAGTCAAATCGTTTAATAAGCTATTTACGTTATCTATAGTAACAACCTGTTGACTTGCTAATGAAGCACCTCCGCCTCTAGAAGGATTACCTCTATCTTTTAAACTTCCTTTCAATTGTATTAAACTATTCATCATTTAACCCCCTAGAAACCTGGCTTTTAGATATACCCGTTAATTTCTCAATTTCACGTACTGTGAAATTTTGACTTTGTAGTCTTTTTATATCACCATTTATTTTACTATTCGTTATATTTTCATATATTCTTATTAAATAGTCATTCTCGTTATCTGGTTTACTAAAAGCTAACGAAGTTTTTATTATATTTTTCAAGTCACCAGGATATGGTAATTTTTCTGGTATTGATAATATTTTTCTGAATAATTTTATATCCTTTGAAACATTTGTAAATTTTAATAAATATTCATTTAATATTGTTTCTGATATTTCTATCAGTTCATCTTTACTATATCTGTTAAAATTAATAATGGAATCAAATCTTCTTATTAATGCTTTATCGAATGATTTATATAAATTTGTAGTTGCAATCAAAACTAACTTGTCGCTTAGATTATCTAACTCTTTTAGGAATGTAGAAGTAACTCTGCCCATTTCCCTTAAATCATTATCATTCATTCTATCTAGAGCTAATGCATCAATTTCATCAAATAGAATTATTACATTTTCTGGATGCCTTAAATTATTTATTTCATCAAATGTAGCAACAAGATTTTTAGAAGTTTGACCTAATTTGCTATCTATTATAGAATCAAATTGTACTTGATATAATTCACGATTTAATATTCTAGCTACTTGTTTTACAGTTTCTGTTTTACCTGTACCCGGTGCACCTTCAAACAAAAACTTATTAATCCCAATTTTATGTCCAATAGCATTTATAATTCCCATTATATCGTTTTTAATATCTTCTGGCAAAGGTAAAGGTGTATTATTTACTACAACTTTTTTAAAATATGTCATATCATTTTCATTAATTTGAGGTACAAAAACATTTGCTTCAGATAATAAAGCCATAATATATTCTGATAGTTGATAATCTCCATTTTTATCAAAATCTTTTGCTATTTCATAAGCTTCTGCTTTAAATCCCGAATCATTTTTTTCTGTATAATATTTAATTAAATTAATAACGTTTCTCTTTTTCATATCATCACTCCATTTACTTTTATAATCAAACTTTGTTATTATAGCAGACATTA
>ERZ779869.3040-NODE-3040-length-13301-cov-4.166012_pt1 | contig 13301 bp, 13 predicted proteins | sample MGYA00511557_ERZ779869 | MGnify/ENA primary metagenome ERZ779869 (study PRJEB29588, sample SAMEA2154620) | human gut metagenome | biome: human gut; feature: human-associated habitat; material: faeces | place: Denmark | collected 2008/2010 ...
AAAAAATGCCCGAATGCAGCCGATATTTAAATATGGGATTATCAAAGAGCGGATGGCTGCTTTGATGACGGATGCACTGCGGGCAAATCTGCTGGAGCAGGCAGGATATGAAACACAAATATTGGAATTTATTGAATTAGAGCATACACCGAAAAATCTGTTAATACGAGCGATAAAGACAGATAAAAAACAAGGGAATATGGATGCATATAAAAAAGTCTGCGATGAGTTTGGCATTTCAACGACGCTTGCTCGTTTGCAGGAACATGAGGGGATGACGGTATGATGCAAAAACCGAAGATTTTGGCTGCCGATAATACGAAGGTGGCGTTGCGATATATGGAAACTATTTTAGGTGACATTTATGACGTAACATTGGTTCAGACAGGAATGAGTGTGCTGGATTGCCTGAAGTCGGAAATTCCGGATTTGATTCTTATGAATGCGAATATGTTTGGAATGGATGGCTACGAAGTTCTCCGCCGGATAAAAGAGGATAAAGAAACAAAAGAAATCCCTGTCATTTTAATGACGAGTGAGAAAGATACACAGAGTGAACTTAGGAGATTAGAAGAAAGTGCGATTGACTTTATTTCACTTCCCTTTGAACCACAGGTTTTGAAGGCAAGGATTGCGCATATTGTCGAACTTTCTGTACTCCGAAAACAGCAGGCGCATTTGATCGCGAAACAAAAAGAGCAGATTGACCGGCTGTTTTTGCAGTTGATGGTTACGATTGCTCACACAGTGGATGCCAAAGACCGTTATGCAAGGAGACATTCGCTGCGCGTTGCGCTCTACTGCAGGGGCATTGCTTCAAAACTCGGTGGTTATACGGATAAAGAAAAAGAAGCACTTTATTATATTGCGCTTCTACACGACATTGGTAAGGTGTCTACGCCGGATACTATTTTAAATAAGGCTTCAGGACTCACGAAAGAGGAATATGAAAATGTAAAAAAACACGCCGAAATCGGTGCACAGATTGTGCAGAATACGAGATTTGTTCCAGGACTTGAGGAAGGTGTGAGATACCATCATGAATGGTATGATGGAAATGGCTATTTGGGAATCTGCGGCGATGACATCCCTGAGGTGTCACGCATTATTGCGGTGGCGGACGCTTACGAAGCAATGACGGCAGACCGGGCGTATCGTAAACATTTTTCCAAAGAACATGCGATACAGGAGCTTATTCGGGGACGAGGAACGCAATTTGACCCGGAAATCGTAGATGCTTTTCTTGAACTTTTGGAGGAAGGCTTTACGATTGATGAAGACCGGGCAGAGGGCGAATTGAAGGGTGAAGGAGAACTGAATGAGGCAAATGAACTGCTTCGTCAGGTTTTTACTGAAACCGTGCTGGAGACTCAGAGTGAATTGGAACGCGATTCACTGACCGATTTTCTAAACCGTCGGTATTTTGAAGATAAAATAAATAATTATCTGTTGTCTTCGAAATCCTGCGGAACATTTTTTATGATGGATTTGGATAATTTCAAACAGGTCAACGATACATATGGGCATAAAACCGGCGATGAACTGATTCAGGCATTTGCTGATGTTATTCGGGAAAACACAAGAGATGATGATTTTGTCTGCCGCATGGGCGGGGATGAGTTTGCAGTTTTTTTCTTTGAGTTAGAGGAGGAACGTGTCATTTGCAAACGTGCGGAAAGTATTATTAAAGATTTTGCAAAGATCAGAACGGAGATGGGATGCAGTATGTGTTCCGTTTCCATTGGAATCATGACAAAATATTACGGTGGTGAGGAACTGGATTGTGAGCAGTTATATGAAAAAGCTGATCAGGCATTATATTATGTAAAAAATAATGGAAAAGACGCGTATCATCTGTTTGAATCCATGCCGGAAGACTTAAAAAATAACAGACAGACCGGTTGTCAGATGGATTTAGACCAGTTGATGCGGCAAGTAACCGAAAGGAAATATCGTCCGGGTGCTTATGCAGTAGAATACGATCGTTTTTCATTTATTTACCAGTTTATTGCTCGAAATGTGGAGAGAAACGGACAGCATGTACAGGTTATTTTATTGTCCATGGAATTGCCTAAAGATAGAGAAATTTCATTGGAGAGAATGGAAGATTCATTAGTGCTTTTGGAGTCAGCCATTGTACGGTCACTGCGCAGAGGAGATGTGACAAGCCGCTTTAGTTCCACTCAGCAAGTGGTTGTTCTTATGGATGCGTCGAAAGAAGATGGGGTGATGGTAGCTAACCGTATTTTAAAAAAATACAATACGCTTGCTAAAGAAGCAGCAATTACAGCACGTTTCGATATTGTGGAGGTGCCACATGCTTTTTCTAAAAGGACAGAAAAAAACGAAGAAAAGGCTTGACAACGCCAGTCAAATACGCTATACTTACCACCTGTAAAGAAAAAAACTTTACAGGTGGTGCTTTTATGTCGAAGGAAAAATCGTTATCTGAGTTAGATGAGATTGTAGAATTATCGTATTTGTATGATTTTTACGGTGCTCTGCTCAAGGAAAGTAATCGTGTCGTATTTGAGGATTACGTTTTAAGTAATCTTTCATTGAGCGAGATTGCGAAAGAGCGGGATATTACCAGGCAGGGTGTATATGACATTGTAAAGAGATGCCGCACTCGTTTAAAGGGGTACGAAGAAAAACTACATTTGATTGAAAAATTTCAGCTGACAAAGGACAAACTTGGTGAGATTGAAAGTATTGCAAAAGAAAATTTTGATGAACAAACGGCAGGACAGATTACAACACTCGCCGAAGAGATATATGAACTGATATAAAGAAAGGGGATTACTCGTGGCATTTGATAATTTGACGGCTAAACTTCAAAATGTATTCAAGGGTCTGCGCGGTAAGGGCCGCTTGACGGAAGCAGATGTTAAGGCTGCACTTCGTGAAGTGAAGATGGCTTTGCTTGAAGCAGATGTAAACTTTAAAGTAGTAAAGCAGTTTGTCAAAGCGGTACAGGAGCGTGCGACTGGGGAAGACGTACTCAATAGTCTTACGCCTGGACAGACCGTTATTAAATATGTAAATGAAGAACTGGTCAAGATGATGGGAGAAACAACCACAGAAATTGACCTTCTTCCCGGCAATGAGATTACGGTTATTATGATGTGTGGTCTCCAAGGTGCCGGTAAAACGACTACGACGGCAAAAATTGCCGGAAAGCTAAAGGCAAAAGGGAAAAGACCACTTTTAGTTGCATGTGATATTTATCGTCCGGCTGCGATTGAACAGTTGCAGATAAATGGAGACAAGCAGGAAGTTCCTGTATTTTCGATGGGAACAAATCACAATCCGGTGGATATTGCAAAAGCCGGTGTGGAGCACGCAAAGGCAAACGGAAATAATGTAGTGATTCTCGATACCGCCGGACGTCTTCATATTGATGAGGACATGATGGAGGAACTCGCGAAGATAAAAGAGCAGGTAGAAGTTCATCAGACCATTTTGGTTGTGGATTCAATGACCGGTCAGGATGCGGTGAATGTAGCATCATCCTTTAATGAAAAGCTACATGTGGATGGCGTCATTCTTACAAAAACTGACGGTGATACAAGAGGTGGTGCGGCACTTTCAATTCGTGCCGTGACCGGACGACCGATTTATTATGTCGGTATGGGTGAAAAGTTATCCGATTTGGAGCAGTTTTATCCGGACCGCATGGCGTCCCGAATCCTTGGCATGGGCGATGTGCTGTCGCTGATTGAAAAAGCGGAAGAGCAGATTGATGAACAAAAAGCCGCCGAGATGGCAAAGAAGATTAAAAAAGCTGAATTTGATTTTAATGACTTTTTAGAGCAGATGCAGCAGATGAAGAAGATGGGCGGCTTAAGCAGTATTCTCAGCATGCTTCCGGGTATGGGGTTACCTGCGGATTTAGAAATTGATGACAATGCCCTCAAAGGAACGGAGGCAATTATTTACTCCATGACAATTGAGGAGCGGACGAATCCGGGAATCATTAATCCATCGAGAAAACGCCGCATTGCAAAAGGTGCCGGTGTAGACATCAGCGAGGTAAACCGTCTGATGAAACAGTTTGAACAGAGCCGTAAGATGATGAAACAGATGTCTGGCATGATGTCCGGAAAAGGACGCAGAAAAGGCGGATTTGGCGGCTTTAAGTTCCCGTTTGGCGGGATGTAATATGATATCCAAAAAGAATTTCTTTGGAAATTTTTTGGAGATAGATTTTTAGATTAGAATAAGGAGGTGAAAGACGTGGCAGTAAAAATCAGATTGAAAAGATTAGGGCAGAAGAAATCACCATTTTATAGAATTGTAGTTGCTGATGAGAGATCTCCTAGAGATGGAAGAAACATCGCTGAGATTGGTACTTATGACCCAAATCAGGAACCATGTGTTGTAAAGGTAGACGAGGAAGCAGCAAAGAAATGGTTGCAGAATGGTGCTCAGCCGACAGACGTAGTTGCACGTTTGTTCAAACAGGCAGGTATTGAGAAATAGGAGGGCTGGTAATGAAAGAATTAGTAGAAGTGATTGCTAGTGCATTAGTAGACAGTCCGGAAGATGTCGTTGTCACGGAGACAGAAGATGAAAAACAGATTGTTTTGAATCTTACGGTAGCACCGGAAGATATGGGTAAAGTGATTGGTAAACAGGGACGTATTGCGAAAGCAATTCGTACCGTTGTCCGTGCCGCCGGTTCTAAAGGTGACAAGAAGATTATGGTTGACATTCAATAAGGATGAGGCGTGTTCTCGCGCCATGAATACCCTGCGGGCTTTTGTCTGCGGGGTGTTTTGTATCTTACCAAAAAGAGGGAAAGGATGAATTATGGAAGATTTACTGCGAATTGGTGTTGTGACAACAACGCATGGGATCAAAGGGGAAGTGAAAGTATTCCCGACAACGGATGATGTAAAACGTTTTAAAAAATGTGATGAGGTTATTTTGATTACAAAAGAGGGAAATTTAACGCTTCATGTGGAGAGTGTGAAATATTTTAAAAATATTGTAATTTTGAAATTTAAAGAATTTAATAATATAAATGATGTTGAGCGGTTCCGTAAATGCGATTTGATGGTTACGAGAGATAATGCACTTCCGCTTAAAGAGGGGCAGTATTATCTTTGTGATGTTCCCGGAGCCGTTGTTATTAACGAGGATACCGAAGAAGAAATCGGCAAAGTAACAGATGTTATGGAAACCGGAGCAAACAACGTATTTTTAATTGTGACAAAAGAGGGAAAAGAAGTGCTTTTCCCGGTTATCCCGGACTGTATCAAGAAAGTGGATACAAAAGAAGGAATTGTAAGAGCACATGTCATGAAGGGGCTGATAGAATGAAATATTATGTAATGACGTTATTTCCGGAAATGATTGAACAGGCGATGAACACGAGTATTATGGGGCGTGCCATGGCAGATGGACTGATTTCTCTGCAGGTAATGAATATACGGGATTATACGCTTGATAAGCATGGAAAAGTGGATGATTATCCGTATGGCGGGGGCGCTGGTATGGTGATGGAGGCAGAGCCGATTTACCGTTGTTATGAGCAGATATGCAGTGAAGCGGGGAAAAGACCACGTGTTATTTATTTGACACCGCAGGGTGATGTTTTTTCTCAGAAAATTGCGAAAGATTTTTCAAAAGAAGATGTGCTTGTTTTTTTGTGCGGCCACTATGAGGGCGTGGATGAGCGTGTGCTGGAAGAAATTGTGACCGATTATGTGTCAATTGGTGATTATGTACTGACAGGCGGAGAACTGCCGGCACTTGTGATGATGGATGCGATTGCCAGACTGGTTCCCGGTGTGTTAAACAATGAGGAGTCTGCGGAGACGGAAAGCTTTTCGGATGGTCTGTTAGAATATCCGCAGTATACAAGACCGGTTGAAATTTTAGGACGCAGAGTGCCGGATGTTTTGATGAGCGGACACCATGAAAAAATTAATGAATGGCGCAAAGAGCAGTCCATTATGCGCACACGTGAGAGAAGACCGGATTTGTATAAAAACTGGCTTGAAAATAATTCGGATACTTGACCGAAAACCTTGCTTTTTACAAGGGAAAACGATATAATAAAAATGATATGTTGCGTAAGTGAAAGACTAACTATTAAAAGTCAAGACCTAAAATGATTTTTTTTGAATAAAGTACAGAAATGTATTTTAGATATGTTTGGAACTCGGTTGGAGTTCTTTGAACCTTGAAAACTGCATGACAAAAAGAGCATCTCTACAGGTGCTCAAAAAGGAGTATTGAATTAGAAAGACTTAAACAGCTTTGATGTATTGCTGGTTAGTTTTCTCAAGATGGTAAATAACCCGAATCAGCTTTTTGACGGCATGAGATATAGCGACATTATAATGCTTGCCTTCCGCTCGTTTCTTTGCCAGGTATTCAGCAAACGTTGGATCCCAATTGCAGACATATTTGGCTGCATTGTATAACGCATATCGTAGATATCTGGAACCTCGCTTTTCCATGTGCGAGTAAGCACCATCAAGTTGACCAGATTGATATGTAGAGGGTGAAAAGCCAGCATAAGCCAAGATTTTATCAGGAGAATCAAAGCGGTTGAAATCGCCGATTTCGGCAATGATCATAGCTCCCATACGGTAGTTGATTCCGGGGATGCTAAGAATCGGGGAATTGATTTCATCCATGATGAGTTTGATTTCATTTTCGATTTCATCAATCTCGGATGTAAGTTCCTGAATAAGTTTGATAGTATGCTTTAATTCCAATGATTTTGCTGGCATATTTGAACCTATTGAGGTTCTTGCGGCATTTCTAAATGCAATAGCTGTTTCTTTACCATATCGACCTTTTGAAACTTTAGAAAGAAGATTGGTAAATCTAGTAAGATGAGCATTTGCCACTTGTTTGGCACCGGGAAATTCAGAAAGCATTGCATAAACCGATGCCATGTGAAGTGTTGGAACCAACTTTTCTAATTCAGGGAATAAGATACAGACAAGTCTTGAAACGGAAGACTTTAACTTAGCACGTTGTTTTACCTTATCAAAACGATAACGAGTTAATGACTTTAGCTCTTCGTTGTGGTAAGATGTGTCTGAGTAGGACTTTAAGTTCACATCAGACATTAGCATAGAAGCAATCGTGCGGGCATCTACTTTATCCGTTTTCGTCTGTCTAAGGCTTAGACTTTTTCTGTACAGATTTGTATGTAACGGATTGATAACATAGGTGGGCAAACCTTTATCAATGAGATATCCTAAAAGATTGTAACTATAGTGTCCAGTGGCTTCCAGTCCTACTTTTACCTTTGTTACATCTTCCATAACGGATTCAATCTTTTGATAAAGATCATTGAAACCATTTCGGTTGTTAGCAATGGAAAATGCTTTAAATAGCACTTCTCCATCCGAGTTGATGATAAAGCAGTCATGCTTATCCTTAGCAACATCAATTCCTACGTAAATCATAAAAAAATCTCCTTTGAAATGTATTAATGCTGTTTTAGAACCACAGGGTGCTCCTTGCGATTGTAACCTCGTTCTAAATAAACCGTCATGCGGTATCTAACTGATTAACAAATGAACAAAGAGACTGTGGTTGGAGCCTTTCATAAACCATCAAGTGGTAGGAGAAATGAACCAATCCACAGCATCTTAAATATCATAGTCGAACCTGTAGAAAAGGTAAAGAAAAGACTATGATGAAATAGTTATGAAGACCTTGGAGAGGGTCTCTAAAAACTACTACTATATAATACGAGGAGAGAAGAACATGAGTCGTTTTGCGCGGTGCGAGCGGGATACCAAGGAGACGGAAATTGTTATTGAACTGGATTTGGATGGAACCGGTCAGTATGACATACATACCGGAATTGGCTTTTTTGACCATATGCTGGAGGGATTTGCCAAACATGGTTTGTTTGATTTGGCAGTATCGGTACAGGGAGATACCCATGTGGACGCCCATCATACGGTAGAGGATACCGGAATTGTTTTAGGACAGGCGTTTTTGAAAGCATTAGGTGACAAAAAGGGAATTGCCCGTTTTGGTTATTTTGTATTGCCGATGGACGATGCACTGGTGCTTGCTTCTCTTGATTTTTCGGGACGCATGTATTTTGCCTATGACGCTGAGCTAAAAGCACAGCGGCTTGGTACGATGGAGACGGAAGTGGTGAAAGAGTTCTTTATGGGATTAGCAAGCGGTGCACAGATGAATCTGCACATTAAGCAGTTAGCAGGAGAAAACACTCACCATGTAGTAGAGGCGATGTTTAAAGCGGTTGCAAAATCGATGGATATGGCTTCAAAAGTAGATGACAGAATTGAAGGAGTCCTTTCGACAAAGGGCGTTCTTTAAATGATAGAGGAGGAAGAGACGTGTCTTATAAAAAACTGATTCCCTTTATTAACGGGGAGAATGAATTAGCTGCCAATGTAGTGACGATGGCAGAAGATTATTGTTTTGCAGGAGCAGATGAATTGTTTTTATACAATTACTCCAAAATAACAGAAGAAAGAGAAGAATTTTTAGCAACCTTAAAAGAGATTGATAAAAAAATTGATATACCATTTATTGTCGGCATGTATGCAGCCCGTTTTGAAGATGTAAAAAAAGCATTTTACACAGGAGCGGACCGCGTAGTTGTGAAATACGAAATCTGCCCGGATGAAGGTGTGATTAAAGAGGCTGCAGCCAGATTTGGTGAAGATAAAATTCTTGTGGAAGTGGATGAAGGGCTTCCATTTGAAAAAATTGCTTTTCCGGTATCGACACTTTTATTGAAACATGTAAATACCGGGGAACCATTAAACCGAAGAATAAAAGCAAGCGGAAAGAACTTTCTGATTCGAGACAGTCTGCTCCGCAACGATTTGGAAGATTTGTTGAAAATCGATGAGGTACAGGGCGTGGCAACCAATTATTTTGAGCGCCGCGATTTGTTCAAGGTAAAACGAAATATGGAAGAGGCCGGTATTGAGATGAATACATTTAAAAGTGCCATTCCATTTTCAGAATTTAAAACAGATGATAAAGGATTAGTTCCTTGTATTGTGCAGGATTACCGTACCGGTCAGGTGCTGATGCTTGCCTATATGAACGAAGAGTCATATCAGGCTACCTGTGAGACCGGAAAGATGACGTATTTCAGCAGAAGCCGTCAGGAATTATGGTGCAAAGGAGACACCTCCGGCCATTATCAGTATGTAAAAGAACTTTCGTTAGACTGTGATAACGATACGATTCTGGCAAAAGTGCATCAAGTTGGTGCTGCCTGCCATACCGGTTCTTACAGCTGCTTTTTCAAAGAACTGGCAAAGAAAGATTACATTGATACCAATCCATTAACGATTTTACAGGAAGATTTTGAGACGATTGAAAATCGAAAGAAAAATCCGAAAGAGGGTTCGTATACCAATTATTTGTTTACGCAGGGAATTGATAAAATTTTGAAAAAATGCGGGGAAGAAGCGTCGGAAATTATTATTGCGGCGAAGAATCCAAATGCAGAAGAGTTAAAGTATGAGATTGCTGATTTCCTCTATCATATGATGGTGCTTATGGCAGAATGTGGTCTGACTTGGGAAGACATCACCAGCGAGTTGGCAAATCGCAGATAAACGTTAAATCAATAAGAATAAGGAAGGTGTGTAGAATGGAAAGAACAATTCTGGAAGCATTGGGGTATTATTTGATTCGTTTGGTTATGTTCGGAGCAACAGCGGCTGCCGGCATTGCGGTTGGTATTAAACTTCGTAAAAACAAAAACGCAAAAGAAGAAGCAAATACAGAAAATTAAGGTGAATCCATATGATTGGCAGAAAACGTAAGAGACTTGGCGATTTGCTGGTAGATGCCGGCGTGGTTACCAGTGAACAGCTTGGGGAAGCGCTCAAAAAGCAGAGAGAACTTGGCTTGAAGCTTGGCGAGACATTGATTGAGTTAAAATTTACCGATGAAAACGAAATTGTAGAAGCTCTTCATCAGCAGATGGGCTATCCGGTAGCAAAAATCCGCGAGGCAAAAATTGCACCGGAAGTAATTTCACTTTTGCCGGAGACAATTGTAAGAAAGCACAATGTGGTTCCGTTTGAAGTTGACCCGGATAATCCGAATATCCTGCGTGTGGCAATGGCGGACCCGATGGATATTATCGCAATTGATGACTTGGCGATTGTGACGAACATGCAGATTGAGGCGATGGTTGCGACACCGTCCGATGTGCGTTTTGGGATTGAGCGCTATTATGGAAATGAGCAGGTTGCCAAGATGGCAGAAACATATTCCAAAGAGCGCAGGGAGCAGCAGAATGCCAGAGAAAAACAGGAGGAAGCAAACGAAGAAGTTGATAATGCACCGATTGTTTTACTGGTAAATAAAATTATTGAGCAGGCAGTGAACGAAAGAGCAAGTGATATTCACATTGAAGCGCTGGAAGACAGCGTGCGTGTACGTTTTCGTATTGATGGTGTGATGCAGGAAATGATGCGTTATGAAAAAGAATTATTAAATGCAATTGTAGCGCGCATTAAAATTATCAGCGGCATGAATATTTCTGAGAAAAGAGCACCGCAGGATGGACGTATGACACAGCGTTTTGACCGTGTTGAATATGATATTCGTGTATCGAGCCTGCCGACAACTTTTGGAGAAAAGATTGTAATGCGTCTGGCATCGAAGTCAGCGCTTACGAGAGATAAAAGTGAACTTGGATTTCCGGAAGCGGAGATGCGCCGGTTTGACCATCTGGTTCACCAGCCGCATGGCATTATCTTAGTTACCGGACCTACCGGTAGTGGTAAATCGACAACGTTGTATACGGTACTGAGTGAGTTGAACGAGGGCAGTGTAAATATCGTCACGGTTGAGGACCCGGTTGAGGCAGATGTAGATGGAATCAATCAGGTTCAGGTTAACGAAAAGGCAGGACTTACATTTGCATCCGCACTTCGTTCCATTCTTCGTCAGGATCCGGATATCATTATGATTGGTGAGATTCGAGATGAAGAGACGGCAAGTATTGCGGTAAAAGCCGCAATCACCGGACACTTGGTAGTAAGCACCCTGCATACAAATAGTGCAGCAAGTACCGTTACCCGTCTGGCGGATATGGGTGTGGAGCCATATCTGATTGCCGATTCTACAGTTGGTATTATTGCGCAGCGGCTGGTGCGCCGTCTGTGTCCGAAGTGTAAGAGACAAAGGATGATAACCGATGAAGATAAAAGGAGACTTCGGATTCGCGGAGAAGGAACACAGCCGATTTACGAGCCGGGCGGACAGGGTTGTGCATTCTGTAATGGTACCGGTTACCGCGGACGAATTGGTGTATATGAGATTATGACGGTATCTCCGGAAGTAAGAAAAGTAATTGCTGCCGGCGGCGGTGCCGATGAAATTCAGAAAGTTGCCAATAAGATTAGAAAGCAAATTCTGGGTGTTGCACTTGAAAAAGGTGGTTGCTACTTATCTCAGGCTTGTTCTTCAGCTGAGATTGTTGCCAGCCTTTATATGGAAATAATGAACTTAGGACCTTCAACAGGTAATCCTGAGCCAATCCCATTCCCTGGAGTTCCGGGACCGGATAATATGGATTATCCAAAGGGAGCATATTACAATGGATGTTACAAACCAACTAAGCCTGGTATGTTTGTTGGATGTGATGCTGACAAAGATCGTTTCTTTGTTTCATGTTGTCACTATGCATCAGTTATCTACTGTGCATTACAGGCTACAGGTCGTATTTCAGAACATGCTATGGATAAATTCAACGTTGACGGTTGGAATATGGAAATGATCGGTGCTGAACATTCTCCAGGATTCGAAAATACAGCTGGTTCATTAGGACAGACAATCTCAATCGCTGGTGGTACTGCTCATGCTCGTAAGATGAGAGGTGATACCGGTAAAGTATTCGTTATGCTTGGTGATGGCGAATTGCAGGAAGGTCAGACTTGGGAATTTGTTGAATCTGCTGCTTTCTATAAATTAGATAATATGGTAATCGTTAGTGATTATAACTGTCAGCAGGTAGAAGGTGCTACTGACAATCAGACATGTGTTTCTAATATGGCTGATAGATTTAATGCATTCGGAGCTAAATGTGTTGAATGTAACGGACATGACATTCAGGCAATTATAGATGCTTGTAATGTTGAACACGAGGGAAAACCTTTAGTAGTTCTTTGCAAGACAAGTGGTACAACAATGATACCACCTCTTGAGAAAAAGAAACCATTTTTACATTTTGTACGTATTCCTAAAGACTCTCCGGATAGAGCTGAATACGAAAGAATTTATGAGGAATTATAGAGAAGGGAGTTAAGAAATAATGAAAATAGAAGTAAACACACATGAAAGATGTATGCTTGATTTTGCAAACAAACATCCAGAAACATTAGTATTATCAGCTGACTTAGGAACTTCCTGTGAAGTTAAGAAATTCAGAGCTGAGAAACCGGACCAGTATTTAACAATGGGTATTGCTGAGCAGAATATGTGTTCATGGGCTGCAGGTTTAGCTCGTGAAGGTTACCGTCCTTTCTTACACACTTTCTCAGTTTTCCTTTCACGTAGAATTTTAGATCAGGTGGAAATGAGTGTTGCATACCCTAATCTTCCTGTTACATTTGTAGGTTTTGTACCTGGTATTACTACTCCAGGTGGAGTAACACATCAGTCAATCAATGATGTTGGTATTATGCGTACAGTACCAAATATGGCCATTTTTGATGTTGGCGACGCTACAGATATTGAAGGCGTTTTAGATTTAGTATATGAATGGAATGGTCCTGCTTATATCAGAATGCTTCGTAAGGAAGTTCCAAGATTATTCCCAGCAAATGAGCCTATGGTATTTAATAGAGCCAGAACAATTACAGAAGGTGATGATGTTCTTATCCTTTCATCATCAATCTGTACAGAAGAAGCTATGCGTGCTACAGCTGCTTTGGAAGACAAGGGTGTATCAGTTCAGCATATGCATGTTTCAACATTAAAACCATTTACAGATCCTACTATTGTAGAAGCTCTTAAGAAATGTAAATATGGTGTTGTTACAATGGAAAATCATTATAATATCGGTGGTTTAGGTTCAGCAGTTGCTGACTTAATGGCTGAAAATGGAATTGGTAAGAAGTTAATTAAGATTGGTCTTAACGGTTACGCACATGGTGCTTCAAAGATGTACTTAATGACAAAATATGGTATTGATGCTATGAACCTTGTTAAATCTGTTGAAGAACTAATTGGTAAAGATCTTGGTATCAAAGAAGATGATCTTGACAATCAGCGTTTCGTAGACTTTTTGGAAGTGTAATCTAAGGAGGATAAAA
>ERZ779869.3047-NODE-3047-length-13273-cov-2.985172_pt1 | contig 13273 bp, 10 predicted proteins | sample MGYA00511557_ERZ779869 | MGnify/ENA primary metagenome ERZ779869 (study PRJEB29588, sample SAMEA2154620) | human gut metagenome | biome: human gut; feature: human-associated habitat; material: faeces | place: Denmark | collected 2008/2010 ...
GAGCCTTTTTCATAATAGGTATAACCGTTATTGAACCGTTCTGTCCGTAACCAGGCGCCATTGACCGAAAAAGCGGTACGAATCGCATCGAACCGTCCGAGATTCAGATCGAATTCCAGTCCCCGCGTATTGATTGTAATGTTATTCTGAGGAGTCATATATTTCATCAATACCCGGTAAGTCCCCTTTTCGGTCAGCGCAGGAGCAGTCACTCCATCGGCAGGTAATTCCCCGCTTTTGTATTGTTTGTTTTCGACGGATTTAAAAGTAGTCGGCAAGTAAGCCATCGAATAACCGTTATTCATGCGTTCCTGAAAAGCGGTGACTGCCAGCCTCACTCCTTTGATATTCAAATCGAACCCGACTTCTGCTTTCCGGTTTTTAGCAATTTCCAGGTCTTTGTTTTCCGTATCGAAAACCCGGGTCGTCGTCATCATCAACCGTTGAGCTTCGGGAATCTTATCATCTGTCAGACTCACAAAGTTGACCATCTCGAAATAAGCCTTCTCCGGATGCAAATAAAGGACTGTGGGCATTTTAGCCGTTTCCCCGTATCCCCCTCTCAACGTAAATGTTTTTGGCAATACATCTAAAGAAGCATTCAAACGGGGCGTCCAGATATCCTGGTGTCCGAACAATTTATCATACCGTATACCGAGCTGTAAATTCAGGTTCCGTCTGGCAAAATTCAGGCTGAAATTTTCCTCCGCATATACTCCCAGTTGGTTTACAAACGGAATATCACTGTATTTCCGCGGGCGGAAAGAAGAATACAGACTGGTATTTACCCGGTATGGAGGCGTCGCCGGATCGAAAGTCTTTCCATCTCCATTGTTTCCATCGCTTTTAAAATCCGCCCCGACTAAAATCCGGTTATTGATCCGGTTGCCTTGCTTGACAAAATTAGCCATCACTTTAGCAAACACATTCAGCTCTTTTCCTTCGATATCATAACGGGTAAGATAATCGTTGGGTAACATATTGGCATAAAGTGTCTCTTCGCCGGCAGGAATATTGGTCAGCTTATTTCCCTGATCGTCATACAAATCGACACCGGGCCGATTACTCAGAATTGCACCGTCGGTCGTCGTCATCGAATATTGATATGTTGCATTTGTCAATAATCTTTGTTCATAACTCTTCTTATTCATATAATTTACTGCCAACGTATAACGGAGATTTTTCAGCCAGCCGTAATCCAGGTCAAAAATTCCGTTCGTATTAAACGCAATACCGAGATCCCGTCCGTTGCTCTTCAGTTGGAGCCGTTCATCATCCGGATTTTGTTTCCGTTTATTATCCCCATATATCACCTCTACCGAAGTATTGGAACGGAGAACATCATGTAAGAATATATTCGAATACATCACTTTTGCAGCAGCCCGTTGATAGTATACATAAGATTGCATAGGATCCGTCACATTATAAGCGTAATCCCCACTGATATTCAGGCTTCCTTTCTTCCCTCCCAGATTAAATCCTTTACCAGCCGATACCTGATAAATGTTTTCGTTGGTTTTAAAACGTAAGCGGAACGGTTCCCGGCCTGCTTTCGAATTGATAATGACAGCCCCTGAAGTCAAATCTCCGTATTCGACAGAAGGTATTCCCCGAATCACTTCGATGGACTCGATATTGTCTGTCGAGATAGCCCGGACATCGACACCTCCGGCCGGTGAAGATGTTCCGCCCAAAGCAGTCCCGGCACCTGTGATAGCAGGACTTACAGTCTGCAGATTGGCATTATTGGAAACGGGAGCCCCATCCCGGATAATCAGAGTCCCTAAACTATTCATATTGGCAGCTTCCTCTTCTCCATCCGTCACCCCCGGTATGCCGGAAGCATTCTCGGAAATCATACGGAGATTCAATTGGGAGGCGTATCCCAGATTCGGATTGGTTGCTAACCCACCCGGCAATAACTGCATCACATCTCCCAGGCTGGTTGCCTGCATATGATCCATGGCCAAACGGGAAATCTTGGAGGAAGTAGCTTGTCCGGCTTTGCTGTTCTCGGCCGTAATATGTACTTCATTCAACCTGAAATTTTCTTCCTGCAAATAAAAACGGAGATTCGTCACATTCGCATTCACCTGAATAACCGTATCCAGACTGATCCGTCCCATAAAACGAACTTCAAGTTTCAATTTTCCGGGACGTACATGATTAAGTGTGAATGCCCCGTCTTCCCGGGCAGAAGTACCGATCAGTAAATCCGGTATAAAAACAGTGGCATAGGGTATCGGTTTCCGGGTTTCAGCCTCGAGTACAAACCCTGAAACGGTAAATTCCCTGGATTGAGGTTGTGTTTGAGATAAAACGACTACTCCGTCCTGCCGCAAAGTATAAGTCAGTGATGTTCCTGCCACCAATTTATCCATCGCTTCCCGGATAGTCGCTTCAGAAACCTCGAAAACCTCTTTCCGGACTCCCTTCAGGTCATCGACCTGAAATAAGAAACGATAATCTGTCGTTTTCCGGATTTGCCCGATAATGTCAGCCACAGAGATATTCTTCATAGAAAGCGTAATCAACCGATTCGCCTGATAATCCTCAGCAATAACAGCCCGGGAATATTCCGGGTAACATACAGCCAACAATGCAAACAACATCCCTCTGAATAACATCCGGGATATTGTTCCTTGTTTGAAATAACACATTACTTTCATGTTTACTGTTTTAATTAATAATTACCTATTTTCAATCACCACCTGTCCATTGTTTTCGCGGAAATCCGCAAAATGAATCGACCATTTTAGCAGGTCCAAAGATAATGGGAGCTCTATTTAAGAGAAATCCCCATTTTTAGGTATATTCTATCATCTATTTCTATGAATTAATGTCTTTCTACGATCAGCCGATTGGCCCGAACTTTTAACTTAACTTTCTGTGTATCTTCGAACATACGAATCACAGATTCAAAAGAATCATATTTACTAAGGTCACCCGTAAAACACAATTGTTTCGTCTCAGCATCCCGATATTCTACTTCGATATTATACCATCGTCGTATTGTCTCCATGATTTCTTCCAAAGGAGTATTATCAAAAACGAACCAGCCATTTTTCCAGGCGATGACCTCCCTGACATTTACTTTTTTCAAGCTTCCCTGATTGGTTTCCTGATCAAAACTAAATTGTTCATTCGGTCGCAGATAGGTTTGATATTTTCCAAGCCGGACTTCCACCCCTCCTTCTACTAAAGTGGTTTTCCATGTTCTACGATCGGCATATGCCTCTACATTGAAATGCGTACCGGTAACTTTCACTTCCAAACCGGCAGGCGTTTTCACCGTAAAAGGTTTCAGCGTATCCGAAACGACTTCGAAATAGGCTTCACCTTGTAAAATTACTGTTCGCTGTTCAGCAGTAAACTCTACCGGATATTGCAAAGAACTTTCAGCATTGATCCAGACTTTAGTACCATCGGCAAGCACTAACCGATATTCACCACCAACCGGAACTTCCACCTTATGCATTAATGTTTGCTGTTCATTATTTTCCAAACCATTCGGTAGATTAACCGCATAATTCAATATAGCACTATCTCCGGTCAAAAATTGTTTTTCATTTAATTTCAAGGTTACCGGTTTCTTATCCAATACCACTTGCCTTCCATCCGCCAAAGTAAGAATAGCTTGGGGAGTTCCTGGGTGAATCAATGTAAAAGCCAATTCCTGTTGCCGTCTATAATCGCCCTGACGATTTATAATCCATATCGTTCCTATTCCCAGCAACAGGAGAACTATAGCAGCTACCCGCAAACCTATTTTCCTCATCCGAATAGATCTACGTTTTTCAACCCGATGCAAAATCGACCGATTCGCTTGTTCCGGATCGAAATGATTTTGCCACTCAAGCAGTTCGGCCAGGCTTTCTCCGCTCATGATCCGCCGATACAATGCCTCATGTTCCGAAGACCGACTACGCCACTCAGCCAACAGCCCGGCTTCTTCTTCAGAGAGTTGCCCGAAATAAGCTTTTTGCAACAACAAAATCAATTTTTGACGATCTTGTACAAGACACATAATTTGTTTTATATCGAATTACACTTTATATTAAAGACTAATAAGTCTTCCAAAAAGATGAATGATTCTTACAATTTTTTACCTTTGTTTTCGACTTTCAGGTTAAATAAAGATGAAATCAACAGCAAAACAAGGGATTAAAAATTCTTCTCCAAATGAATTTGCCAGTACAATGAATCGGTTGTATGCTCCTTTATGTTTTGCAGCCAACCGGTTTCTGAACGATAAATCGGCATCAGAGGACATTGTCCAGGAAGCTTTTGCACGGCTTTGGGAATTAGTGTCCAAAGAGAAGGAAATCGAAAGCATCGATAATTATATGTATATGTTGGTACATAACCTCTCTCTCGAATGGTTAAGAAAACTGAAATTACAGGAAAAATTCGTGAATAGCCGTTCGCTCAAAGAAGTGAACATTTTCAATGTTATAGTCGAAACAGATGTCGCTTTACAGATCATCAAGGAAATCGAAAAATTACCTCCCCGTAGTAAACAAGTCATGCAGCTCGCTTTTCAAGGCCTCGACAATCAGCAAATAGCACAGGAAATGAACATCTCAGTAAACAGTGTTAAAACACTGAAATACAAAAGCATCGACAAATTGAAAGCGATTTTCTCATCGGATACACTTTTAAAAATCCTGATGATCTTCGGCTAGTTTTCTAAACGAACTGTCTTTAAATCAAAAAAAACTTCTTTATTTTCTCTCTCGACAAGAATAATCGTTGTGAAAAAAGAAAAGAGACATACTTTTTGGGTATGCCTCTCTCAGTTAAAATTATTCCCGCTTTTATCCAATCATCACAACCAAGTATTTTGTTTGTTTCCAGAAATTATTTTCGTCATTGATTTTCAGGGTCATATTACCATCTTCACCGGTCTCCAAAGTATAGGAATCAGCCGGATGGACAGAAAGTAATTTCGCTTTTTTACTATTCAACGGGATCACCTTCATCTCACGGATATCCAAATCGGTAAAGTTGGCTTTTTGTGCTTGTGACGATACGATCGGCGGACAGAAAATCCCTTGTCTGGAAATTACCTCAGCTTCTTTCAGCTCTTTGCGGTTTCCAATCAAATAGTGTCCCTGATGAATCGCCATATCCTGTTCATTGATCGTCATTTGCTGACTTTTATTGGCTTTATCCAAAGCTTCCACATTCTCGGTCAGATTAGCGACTTCCTCGGTCTTCACTGCCAATTGCTGATTCTTCTCAGCCAATTGTTTAGTAATTTCATTCAGTTTCTGTGTACGTTGATCCAATTCCGCATTTAAGCCGGCAATCAATCTTTTAAACTCGGCCGACTGGCTTTTATTCTTACCTTCGAGTTTGGAAATCTGTTCTTTATAAGAAGCGATCGCCTCGGTAATAGCCTGTACGTCTTTTTTCAGCTGATTCAATTGCTGTTTGGATTTACTATTGGCTTTATTTTCATTAATTGTTTCCAAAGTCAATAAACGTTCGGCATCCCGCAACGATTGCATTCCGGCAGAAATATCGTTCAAATCGGCCAGCATACTCTCCATTTCGGAATTCTGCATAATATGTACTGTACTCAAAGAATCCAGACGGGCTTGTAAAGACTTATATTTCTGAGAACTCTCTACGCAACTACCCAAGAAGAACATAGAAGCTCCGATTCCTAAAATGACGATCTTTTTCATACTATTATTTTTTAGAGTTAGATTCTGTCCTTAAACAGGACAAATCCGATGCCACAAGCACAAAATCAACAAAATATACTAATTATCAATATATTACATACAACAGATTAAGAATCGCAGCTTGTAGAAAGTGGGGAAAAAGTAAAAATGCTGGGGAAATATTCCCCAGCATCGTATCCCGGTAAAGAAGACTCTCCTCATTATTTCCGATAGTCATAAAACCCGACTCCGGTCTTCCGTCCCAATAAGTTAGCGCGAACCATTTTCCGCAACAAAGGATGAGGCCGGTATTTAGAGTCACCGAATTCCCGGTACAACACTTCCATAATAGCCAGACAAACATCCAATCCGATCAAATCACCCAGTTCCAATGGTCCCATAGGATGGTTAGCCCCTAATTTCATCGCGGCATCGATTTCCTCTTTTTTCGCCACTCCGTCAGCTAATATACCGATGCCTTCGTTCACCAGAGGGATCAGAATCCGGTTGACTATAAATCCAGGAGCTTCCTCGACACTGACGGGCACTTTCCCGATTTCCTGCGATAAAGCAAATACCTGATCATGCACCTCTGCCGAAGTCAGCCGGCCTTTGATCACTTCCACCAGTTTCATAGCCGGAACAGGATTGAAGAAATGCATACCGATCACCTTTTCCGGACGGTTAGTCACAGCGGCCACTTCCGTTATAGAAAGCGAAGAAGTATTGGTTGCCAATATCGCTTCCGGTTTACAAATTCCGTCCAACAATTTGAATATCTCATGCTTGGTAGCCATATCTTCAGCTATCGCCTCGATCACCAAATCAGCATCGGCACAATCCTCATATTTCATCGAATCTTTAATCCTGGCCAATACCTGATCTTTAACCCCGGCTTCCAATTTACCTTTTTCCACCATTCTGGAAAGATTTTTATCCATAGCTTTGTGGGCTTTTGCCAAAGAAGCTTCAGAACGGCCTTTTAACAATACCTCATGTCCGGCCTGGGCAAATACCTGGGCAATACCATGTCCCATAGTCCCTGTTCCAACAATGCATATTTTCATAATCGATAAATTTAAATTACAAAGATTTTAATTCCCTTCAAATTCGGGTTTACGTTTCCATAAAAAAGCTTCCATGCCTTCCTTCTGGTCGGTCGTTGCGAAACACAACCCGAACAAACCGTTTTCGATGACGATACCGGTATCCATATCCGTTTCCACTCCCCGGTTGATAGCTTCTTTGGCATAACGAACCGCCAATGGCGCTTTAGCAGCAATAGTCTTTGCCATAGCCATACACTCATTCATCAATTCTTCCGATTCCACCACTTTGTTCACCAGTCCGATCCGGCAAGCTTCCTCGGCATGGATAACCGCAGCCGTATAAATCAACTCTTTGGCTTTACCTAATCCGACTAAACGCGGTAAACGCTGGGTACCGGAAAATCCCGGCGTGATCCCAAGTCCCACTTCCGGCTGACCGAACTTCGCCTTAGCCGAGGCGATACGGATATCACAAGCCATCGCCAGTTCACATCCTCCTCCTAAAGCAAATCCATTCACGGCAGCAATAACCGGCTTAGCCATCAGTTCGATTTTCCGGAAAACAGCAGCCCCTAACTCACCGAAACGCCGGCCTTCTTCGGCCTTCATCACACTCATTTCAGCAATATCGGCTCCCGCAACAAACGAACGTCCTTCGCCTGTCAGAATAACCACATCGGTTTCCGGATCGGCTGCAATTTCATCGAATGCCCGGTCCAATTCCTGCAAGATCACCGTATTCAAGGCATTCAATGCCTCCGGATGATTGATCTTTACCAGACAAACACGATCTTGTTTTTCCAGCATTAATTTTTGATACTCCATGTCCGGGCTTTTATTTGTCAGTTTTCCGGATGTTTGTCAACCTCTCGGTCAGCAACGGAACGACCTGTTTCACATCCCCGACAATTCCCAGGTCGGCAACGTTAAAAATCGGAGCATATTTATCCTTGTTCACGGCAACGATAAATTCCGATTCCTCCATTCCGGCCAAATGCTGAATAGCTCCGGAAATACCCATAGCGAAATACAGATCGGGACGAACGGTTTTCCCGGTTTGGCCAACCTGACGGTCATGAGGCATAACCCCGGCATCCACCATGGCACGTGAAGAAGAAACCTCGGCATTCAGCGTTTCCGCTAATTTTCCGAGCATCTCAAATCCCTCCGTATTACCTACACCACGGCCTCCGGATACGAGAATCTTCGCTTCTGTTATATCGATACGGTTCTTTTGTTCTTTCACCGTCTCGAGAATCCGCACTTTAAATTTCGACTTATCGAAATGAATATTCACCTTCTCTACCGTTCCGGCACGTTGTTCATCTTTCGGTTTCGTGCGCATCACTCCCGGACGTACGGTCGACATTTGCGGCCGGTGTTCTTTACAAATAATCGTCGCCATCAGATTTCCTCCGAATGCAGGACGGGTCATCAGCAAATCCCGTTCATCCGAGATAGCGAGGCCCGTACAATCGGCTGTCAACCCGGTCTCTAAACGGGCGGATAAACGAGGGCCCAAATCCCGGCCGATCGTCGTCGCTCCAATCAGTACGATACTGGGTTTACGCTCATGTACAATCTGTGTAATCGCCTGAGCGTAAGGCTCGGTATTATATTGTACCAGCTCCCGTTCGTCAGCACACAATACGACATCGGCCCCATAAGCGATCAATTCCTGTGCCTGACCCGCCACTTCATAACCCAACAACATCGCTACCACTTTTTCATTCAGGCTATCGGCCAACTCCCGGGCTTTCCCCAATAATCCGATGGCAACTTTCTGAATAACTCCTTCCCGTTGCTCTACGAATACATAAACGTCTTTATATTGAGATTTATCCATCTTCATCAGATTTTAAACTTTAGATTTCACCGGATTATTCCCGGTTTTCCTCTAAAATCATGTATTAAATAATAAATTTCTCTTTCAATTTTTCGATAATAACATCTACAGCTTCGGCCGGTTCCACTTCGAAAACTTTTCCGGCTTGGTAAAAGACTTCCATACCCGCGTCGGCGAACCGTTCAATCCCAATTTAGCTTCATCCACACTGATATTATTAAAATTCCAGATTTCCACTTCCCGATCGTATGCCTCTACGATTCCCCGCACAGACATATAGCGCGCTTTGTTTGCCGTAGCCAGAACAGTAAGGACACAGGGAGATTCCACCTGTACGGTTTGATATCCTTCTTCGGTAGATTTACGGATCGTAAACAACTTGTCACCATCGAATTCCAAATTCTCGACATACGTCACTTGTGGCAAATCGAGATGCTCGGCAATCTGAGGTCCTACCTGCGCCGTATCTCCATCGATCGCCTGCCGGCCGGTAATGACCAGGTCGAAATCCAGCATCCGTAAAGCACCGGCAATAGCATTCGACGTAGCCAATGTATCTGCACCGGCAAACTTACGGTCGCTCAAATGAATCGCCCGGTCGGCTCCCATGGCAAAAGCTTCACGCAAAATATCGTCGGCCTGAGGCGGTCCCATCGTAATAACGGTTACCTGCGCACCATATTTATCTTTCAAGGCCAAAGCCATTTCCAATCCTCCTTTATCGTCGGGATTCATAATGCTAGGTACACCATCCCGTATCATTGTTCCTGTTACCGGATCGAGTTTGATCTCTGTCGTATCAGGTACTTGTTTTATACAAACTACTATTTTCATGTATTCTCTTTTTATAAGTTCAATGCGGAAAACATTATTATTTCAATAGAGCAGCAGCAATCACCATCCGCTGTACTTCAGAGGTTCCCTCATAAATCTCCGTAATCTTGGCATCTCTCATCATCCGTTCGACCGGATACTCACGGGTATATCCATACCCTCCGTGGAACTGTACGGCTTTTGTCGTCACTTCCATCGCTGTTTCAGCAGCAAATAACTTAGCCCGTGCCGAATCGACAGAGTAAGGGATTTTCCTGTCTTTCTTCCAGGCAGCCGTCCGCACCAACAAACGGGCAGCTTCGATCTTGGCATTTAAATCGGCCAACTGAAATTGGGTATTCTGAAATTGTCCGATAGAGCGTCCGAACTGTTTCCGTTCTTTCACATATTTTATTGTCTCATCCATGGCTCCCTGAGCAATTCCCAAGGCCTGTGAAGCAATTCCCATACGTCCGCCATCGAGCGTCTTCATCGCAATTTTAAATCCTTCACCCGGTTTACCCAGCATATTTCCTTTAGGCACAATACAATTTTCAAAAATCAACTCACAGGTTGCGGATCCCCGGATCCCCATCTTTTTCTCTTTTTTACCGATGGAAAATCCCGGAAAATCCCGTTCAACGATAAAAGCAGAGATTCCTCGTGTACCCTGCGACTTATCGGTCATCGCCATAACAATGTAAACGTGTGCATAAGCTGCATTCGTAATAAATATTTTGGACCCGTTGAGCACATAATGATCCTCTTCAGCAACAGCCATCGTCTGCTGGGCAGAGGCATCGGTACCTGCATTCGGTTCGGTCAGACCAAAAGCTCCGATCCATTCTCCCGAACATAATTTGGGTAAATATTTTTTCCGTTGTTCTTCATTTCCGAATTCATAGATCGGAGAAGCACACAAAGAGGTATGGGCAGAAACAATAACCCCGGTCGTTGCACATACCCGGGACAATTCCTCTACAGCCATAGAATACAATACGTTATCACCACCGGCTCCGCCATATTCCACCGGGAAAGGGATACCCATAATCCCCAGTTTCGCCATTTTTTCTACCGTTTCGACAGGGAATCTCTCTTCTTCGTCCACTTCTGCCGCCAGCGGTTTTACTTCTTTCTCAGCAAATGCTCTGATCATCTGCTGAAACAATATCTCTTTTTTTGATAATGAAAAATCCATACCTTTTTTAATTTATAGTTTACGATTCGGGCTAGAGGTATCCACCATCCATCCTCCATCGTGATTTCCTTCAATACGCTTTCGTCGTTCAGCACATCTTTTTTAAATCCGGGGCAACGATCAGAGTTGCTTCTGTAGCTGCCTGCACCTGTTCTACCGTAAACTCAGGATGTATCTCTTTCAGTACAATTCCCCCGGGTGTGATCTCCATAACTCCCATTTCTGTAACGATCATATTCACCTGCCCCTTGGCTGTCAAAGGTAAAGTACATTTTTTCAGGATTTTCGGATTTCCTTTTGCCGTATGTTCCATGGCCAGGATCACCTTACCGGCTCCCATCAGCAGGTCCATCGCTCCACCCATTCCCGGTGTTTTTTTCCCCGGTATCATCCAGTTGGCTAAATCTCCTTTCTCATCTACTTGCAAGGCCCCCAGGATACTGACATCTACGTGTCCGCCCCGGATAATACCGAACGAAGTAGCACTATCGAAGCTGGCCGCTCCGGGCAGAGCCGTTATCGCTCCACCGCCGGCATTGATCAAGTCCGGATCTTCTTCTCCCGGAGCAGGAGTCGGCCCCATACCGATCAATCCATTCTCCGTTTGTAAGATGACCTCGACACCTTCAGGCAGATAATTCGGTACTAAAGTCGGCAAACCGATACCCAGATTCACCACGTCTCCATCGTGGAGTTCCATTGCCACTCTCCTGGCAATCACTTCCCTGATTTGTTCTTTTTCCATAGCTTGTATATTTTCAATGATTCATTCTTCGATCCAATTCCTGCGCAATAAACGAGGCGACATCGTCGGCATAGGTATTCATCCCGAAGCCGGCATCGTACCCCAATTCTTTCGCCAACTCATGTGAAATCCGGGGACCACCACAAGCCAGGATCACTTTGTCCCGTAATCCTTCGGCTTCTAACATCTCCACGAGTTCCGTCAGATTTTTAATATGAATATCTTTCTGAGTCACGGTCTGCGAAACCAATAAAGCATCGGCTTTCAACTCGATAGCCTTAGCGATAAATTCCTCGTTGGTCACCTGGCTACCCATATTCAAGGCTTCGAACATTTCATACCGCTCCAAACCATAATGTCCGGCAAAACCTTTCATATTCATAATAGCGTCGATTCCCACCGTATGGGCATCTGTTCCGGTACTAGCTCCGATCACCACAATTTTCCGACCGATATGTTCCCGGACAAACTGATCGGTCTCTCCCATATCCCACTTGGTCGATTCCACTTTCGGCACATAGATATGGCTATAATCTACCGTGTGTACACAATTTCCATAACAATTAAAAAAAGTATATCCTTTCGTCAGTTCCTGATGAAACACCACCTGAGGATTTTCAAATCCCATTTTTTTCATCAACTGTTTAGCAGCCTCTATCGCTTCATCTCCGGCAGGTACAGGTAAAGTGAAACTCAGCTGTGTCTTTCCGTCGTTCATCGTATCCCCGTAGGGTTTTATCTTTTTCAGATCGAGGGTTTGATCGAAATCTCTCCCTTCTGTTGAATATAAACCTCCGCTCATAATCTTTATTTGATTTACGATTTTTGTTATCTGTTCATCATAATCTCTACAAAAGGATTGCTATAGTTCTTTCCCTTGGCACAAACGCCGTCCAAGCCTTTTCCTCCGTTTTTGGGACGCTTGATATCGGCAAAAATTCCTTTTTCCAAGGCTGTAAAAAGTCCTTCCCGTTCAATCTTTTCCAAGAGAACGGTAGCTTTATCCAACACTTCTTTCGCCCTGTTTTGTATAATCCCGTTTTCTTTAAAGACCACTTCATCTCCGATATTTTTCATATTATTAAAAATATAACGGGCATTCTCGATCGACAGATAACGATCCGACATAAATGGAGTATGTATGGCTTCGGTCGGCATTCCCAACAGTTGAATACCTTGTGAAGTCCAGATTCCGATCATATTGAAAAGAGCATCCTGAATATGTCCGCGGAAAATATTTCCGGTCATAAATTTCGTCGGAGGCATATATTTCAAAGTAGCCTTCGGAAAAATTTCCCGGGTCATCTGGGCCTGAGCCAATTCGTACAAAAAGCCGTTTTCCAGCATGGGATCCATTTCAAAAGCATGTCCCAGGCCCATTTGTTCTTCCGGCAGCCCGGCCAATAAAGCCAATTGTTCATTGATCAGATCGGAAGCCAAAACAGTATGTGCTTCTTCGACAGCGTCGGCAGTAGTCAGGTAGTTATCTTCGCCTGTGTTGATTATCACTCCGGCAAAGCCGTTGATCACCCGCGACATAAACTGGTCGACCAACGTCCGCTGCATATTGATATCCCGGAATAAAATCCCATACAACGCATCGTTCAACATCACATCCAGCCCTTCCAAAGCTCCCATCACAGCAATCTCCGGCATACATAAACCGGAACAATAATTACACAGCCGAATATAACGACCGACTTCTTCTCCTACCTCATCCAAAGCTTTCCGCATAATCCGAAAATTTTCCTGGGTGGCAAAAGTTCCGCCGAATCCTTCTGTCGTAGCCCCATAGGGTACATAGTCCAACAAACTTTGCCCCGTTGTACGGATCACAGCAATGACATCCGCCCCTTGCCGGGCAGCCGCCTGTGCCTGTACCACGTCTTCGTAAATATTACCGGTAGCGACAATGACATAAAGATAAGGCTTTGCTCCCTCTCCGATCGT
>ERZ779869.3051-NODE-3051-length-13260-cov-2.375615_pt1 | contig 13260 bp, 15 predicted proteins | sample MGYA00511557_ERZ779869 | MGnify/ENA primary metagenome ERZ779869 (study PRJEB29588, sample SAMEA2154620) | human gut metagenome | biome: human gut; feature: human-associated habitat; material: faeces | place: Denmark | collected 2008/2010 ...
CGACGCGTTCCGGCAAAGCGAGCGCATCGAACGAACGCGGAACAAACACCGGAGGCACACGTCCAAAACGAAGAACATCAGGCAAGGAGGCGCCGAGCGCTTCTACAAAGGGAAAGCCGAAGGCAACGAACACCTATGTCGGAGGCGCGCGCGTCACTCGCAAGCCAAAGGTGAAACTCAATATTCCAACGCCGCCGAAAAACCCCTCGGCACCCGCTTCAGGCGACGGCCGCCCCGTGCCTTTCACGCCCGACCGGCCCGCAATTGCCCCTGACGGAAGACCTGCGTCAAATGGGACACGCGCTCGGGAAAGCAAAACGAGAGGTACAAACCGCCGATGACGCAGCGAACAGCAACAAACAGGGCGAAAAAGAAGCCCGCGACGAAGGCGTCCTCTTCATCGCGGGCTCAGCGAAACGCACGAAGCGCAACGCCAAAAGCACGCCGCGCTCGAACATCGGCAGCCCATGCCGCACCTCCATCGAAGAAAAAGCCATCGAGTACGCAAAACCAAGCCAAATCAAAGCCAGCGTCTGCCGCGAACAGGAAAAAGACAGCAGCCAGCAGCACGGCCCGTACAAAATCGAAAACGATTTCGGCAAATCGAAGCGCACGAGGCAAAACCTCGGTAAGAAAGCAAGCGGTCAAAAAACGAACAACCAAGCAAAAGCGCACCGTGCTCACCTCGGTACATGACGCAATAAGCGCCGTAGGAACGCTCGTCGGCCATTTCTCCAAGCGCGTCATGCTCGCCTTCGTGGCAGCCCTCGTGTTGGCCGTTGGCGCCATCGGAACCGCCGTAACCACCGAAGCTCGAATTCAAGCCGATCTCGACGGCCTGCCAAGCTATATCACGGAAGACATGGTTTCAGAGGCACGGTCAATGCAGGCGCATTACGGCCATCCCGCCGGATGCACGATCGCCCAAATCATCGCTGAAAGCTCCTATCAGGGAGATTTGTCACAGCTCGCCAAAGAAGACCACAATCTCTTCGGCATGAAATGGGCAAACTCCTTTGCAGGATGCGATGGGGTAGTGGGGCCCACGAATTGGGACACCAACGAGGAATACGACGGACAATACGTTCAAATCAACGATGCGTTCATCGAATTCGAAAGCGACAAGGCTTGTATCAAGTTTCGCTCCGCCGTGTTCCTGCAAGCTTCGACGTACGCCGATAACGCCCTTATACAGCAAGCCATAGCAGAACGCTCGTCGACGCTCATGGCTCAGGGGCTCCAAGACGCGGGCTGGGCAACCGACAGCAGCTATGCCAACAAGCTCATCGCGATCATGGACCAATACGACTTATATCGTTACGACATATAGATACGACGTTGAGTCCATTCCCGCAATATTTCAAATGAAAACGAAAGCGGCTCCCGCATCAGGGGAGCCGCTTTCTTCATGCAAGCCGTCAAGCGAAGGGAGGGAAGGTTGTGACGGCTGCTTGGTATTGGAAAGGGAGGGGCTATTAACTACTGGGCGTTTGCGGGTTCGGAAGCGACCGTCTCTGCGACATCAGTGGCAGGCTCTTCAGCCTTAGCTTCTTTCGCAGGAGCCTCATCCGCAGGAGCCTCGAGCTTTTTCGCGGACGCCTTCTTCTTGCGCTTCGGAGCCTCTTCTTCCTCAGCTTCCTTCACAACATCCTTGTCGTTGCCAAGACCCTCACGGAAGTTGTGAATCGTGCGGCCGAGAGAACGACCGAGTTTCGGAAGGTGCTTCGGACCGAAGATCAAAAGGGCCACAGCAAGAATGATGAGCAGTTCGGGAACGCCAAGACCAAGAATTTTCATAACGCATATCTCCTTATAGGTGCGGTTGCATGTCTGCATTGCCTGTTGACGCTTTGCAGAATACTCCCGCACCCTGTAAGGCGGCTATCATGCAGCTTTAGGAAACCCCAGTTCACAACGTCATCATTTGTCATGCACGTTGAGTATTGGCCTATTTTCGACCTTTTCGCCCTCGCTGTCGCCAGATTCGCGGCCCTCGCTGGAAAGCAATTCCGCCTTAACGGCATCGCCGGTCATGTTCTGCCAGCGCTCGCGATTCCACATCTCAAGATTGGTGGAATGACGCATCTGAATAAGCTCGAGCACAACGGCAAACACCATGGCGAAATACACCATGAGCTTCTCCATGTGCATATCGAGCACCTCGATGCCGGAGTTAATGCCAAGGCTATCGAGCACGAGCAAAACGCCGATGACCGAGATGAAGACAAGCGCCAGAATCTTCATTTCCGCATGCTTGTTAATGAAGTCGGAAATAGGATCGATGAACACCATCATCACCACAATGGCGATCATAACGGCCATGATCATGATAATGAGGTGATCGGCAAGGCCTACCGCGGTAATAACAGAGTCGATGGAGAACACGACGTCCATCACCATGATGGTTGCAATCGCTTGCGCAAGGCCAATCTGGCGAAGCGATTTATGCTCTTCAGAATGCTCGGCCTTCTCTTCGGTAAGCGCCAATACATCACGAAGCTCATCGATGCCCTTGTAGATAAGATAGGCGCCGCCGAGCAGCAACACGAAATCGCGCACGCAGAAGCCATGAGCCCAGAAACCGAGGTCGAGTGAGAACAGCGGCTTGGTCATATGCACGAGATAGCTTGCAAAGCACAAGAAGATGCAGCGCGAAATCATGGCGCCCAGAAGACCGAGCTTGCGACCGATGTGCTGTTTTTCAGCAGGAAGCCTGCTTGAGGTAATTGAAATGAAAACGATGTTGTCAACGCCGAGAACAATCTCCAAGAAAATGAGCGTGACCAGCGAAATCCATGCTTCCGGCGTGGTAAAAATCGATAAATCCATGGTGCTCCTTTCGGCTGGAACGCAAAAGGAACACGACCCCTAAGCGCCCAAGCCATAACGTGCTTGCAGTAGCGCCAAGAGTCTTGTTATTTAAGACACGCCAGGTGAAATACCGGGTCTGTTGACGTGCCGCACCTCGCGAAAAATCGCGGGTGCCAACTACTCCCCCTTAGACAAACGAGACGGTTTATTCGCCGCCTTCGCGTGAGTGATATAATGACGGAGTTTTTTGCAACCAAGAACAGGATTGCTATGAATTTCACGAAACTACCGTTCTCTAAACAAAAACAAATCGACGAGGGGCCCGTTCGCACCATCGATAGCTCGTCTCTCGCACGGCCGTTCGACCCTCCAAAGCCCGTGCTTATCGTCTCGCTCGTTTTCGCCCTTATCGCGGCCATCATCGGCGGCCTGATCACCGCGATCTTCGCCGCGCTCGTCATCATCGGCGGCCGTTATGCTTTCGGCGCAATCGACGGCATACTTCATGGCGCACAGCGCGACGCCGCCACTGTCGAAACGAATATCAACCGCGGAGTGTCGTACGATTTACCCATCATGGAAAACTATATTTCCCTCGACGATGCGACTATTGTACAAACCTTCGCCGACGCCGGATACCAGACGTACAACATGCTTGGCGAAGGCGAAGAGGGCGTTGACGTCATGAAGATCCCTAGCGACGTGACGCTCGCCGATACCGCGCTCGTTTACGCTAAGGGCGTTTCAAACATGGATGCGGTAACTGCGTCGAAATACTTGGTAGGTTCATGGCGGTTTACGGTTTCGCGCACCAACGGCACCGAGATGAAAGTACGCTATTGCGACCTTGCCGCCGAAAATGCGCAAGATGCGGTACAGCACGCATGGCAAAGCGAAGGCTGGGCCGACAACGGCAATGTAACCATTACCGCCGAAGGTGTTGACGAAATCGGCAACACCTACCGCGAAGGCACCATTGAAACCGAGAGCGGCACGCATAGCTGGCGCATTTCCGCATGCGACCTTGACGGCGTATACAGCATTTCCGGCCTTCCGAGCACCGCTCAGTATGTCGGCATCCGCATGAATTAATCTGTTATGCAACCTGTTAAATGCTACGAGCATGTAACAGGTTCAAGCACGGATGTTACTCAAACAAGGCTTTGCCCTCGTCGGAGATCACAACGCGAACCGCCTTCGGCAAAATGCGCGCGACAAACGGCGTCTTGCTTTTCGGAACTTCGCCGTCGTATTGAATCTCGAACGCAGGGTCCGCCTCAACGCGAACCTCTTTGCCCTGGTAAATCTCAAGAGAGTCGCCACGCTCTGGGAAATCCCCGTCTCGATCGAGCATCGCAGCGAAGACGGCGGGCAAAAGCTCGAAAGCGTTTTTGGCCTTCATGACAATCACGTCAAGCATGCCGTCACGCGGCTGATTCGTATGCGTGAACGAGATATCGAACTGAATCTTCGAGAAATTAATGACGAGCACGCCCAAGCCTTCGGTTTCGTGGCGTTCGCCATCGATGGTTACCGCGATTTTCGATCGCTGAGGAACAATATTGCTACCCGCGGCCAAGAAATACGCGACAGTACCGAAGAATTTCTTGTTCGGAGCCGCGCTTTCCATAATCGTCGCATCGTAGCCCGCACCCGCCATGATCATGAAGCCGTGCTTTTCGCCTTCGGCTTCGATTTCGGCGACATCGAAGTCAAGCGTCTCGCAACGTCGAGCGAGCTTCGCCAACGCGTGCGGCTCGTTCGGCTGAGCCAAGTTGAGGGAAAGCAGGTTCGCCGTGCCAGCAGGGTAAGGCAAAAGCGGCACACCAGTATTCGCAAGCGCATACGCGACCGAAGTCACCGTTCCATCGCCGCCCGAAGCAACGACCACATCGAAATCGCTCGCATCGTCAAGCAAGTCGTCGATTGACGTGGTGCCATCGGTTGACCGCATACACACCTCGTCGCCATCCTCCGTAAATGAACGCACAAAATCGTAAATGGACCCATCTCGGTATCCAGATGCGAGATTATTGATGATAAGTGCTTTCATCGCGCATTCCCCCTCTCTACCGTTAAGATGGTACTACATACAAATCGGAACATACGCAACTAAAGGAAAACCGTTGTACATCACTACTCGCAAGCAGTTGGAACAATTCATCGACCGCGCCCGCGTCAGCGAAGTGCTCGCGGTCGACACCGAATTCCTCCGCGAGAAAACATACTGGCCCAAGCTCTGCCTCATTCAAATGGGTACCGAGAAGGAAAGCGTCGCCATTGACCCTTTCGCCTTTGACAGCCTCGAGCCTCTCAAAGAGCTTTTCACGAACAAAAAAATCGTGAAGCTGTTCCATGCCGCATCGCAAGACCTCGAAATCATCCACCACGAGCTCGGCGTGCTTCCTGAGCCGATTTTCGACACGCAAATCGCCGCGTCGCTGCTCGGCGGCACGTTGCAGGTTGGCTACGGAGCGCTCGTTATGAGCGAGTGTGGCGTAAAACTGAAGAAAGCCGATTCGTTCACCGATTGGAGCCGCCGTCCGCTCGCTGATTCGCAAATCGAATATGCGCTCGACGACGTCGTGTACCTGCCGAAGATGTATCGCTCCATGACCGCTGAACTCGAAAGACTCGGCCGCCTCCATTGGCTCGACAACGATTTCGCCGAACTTTCCAATCCTGAGAAATACATTGAAGACCCCAACGAACGCTGGCGCCGCCTTCGACGCGTAAACCAGCTCTCCCGCAGACAGCTTTCCGCCGCGCGCGAAATCGCAGCTTGGCGCGAAACCACCGCGATGAAACGCGATATCCCGCGTAAATGGATCTGCTCCGATGAGCAAATTGTCGAAGCATGCAAACGAGAACCGCGCACGCTCGACGACCTTTTCATGGTTCGAGGCATCCGAGGTGCCCTAAAGATGGACGACGCCCGCTCTGTATTGCGCGCATGCATCGCCGGCCTCGACGCGCCCAAGGAATCATGGCCCGAACTGCCGAAACCACCGAAGAGCGAAGCAAACGTCGACGCGCAAGTTGACCTGCTTTCGTCGCTCGTAAAGCTTCGCGCAAAGGAAAACGGCGTCGCATTCGGCGTGCTAGCGTCCCATGACGATCTCACCAAAATCGCACGCGGCCACTATGACCAAACCGATGTGCTCAAGGGATGGAGGCGCACGCTCGTCGGCAACGATTTGCTCGCGCTCATGAATGGGGAGATGGCCCTCACAATTGAAGGCGGCGTGTTGAAAGTAACGAACGCTTCACAACAAGCCTAGGGCAAACTTCCGTTCGCTAAACTGTCCAATAACTCAATGCCGAGCCTCGGCATACGCAGCGCCCGTGAGGCGCATACCGCAAAGGATTGATGCATATGATTATGGTCGGAAACGATATGGGCCTGTATATCGCCGTTATGGTGCTCACGCTCGCCATTGGCGGCGGCGCCCAGTGGTACGTCACCACAATGCTGCACAAATACCAAAAGATTCCCTGCTCGTTTAACATCACGGGTGCTCAGATGGCACGCAAAATGAGCATCGATAAGGGTATCTCCAACGTTGGCGTGCTTTCCGGCGGTCCCAGCCAAGACTTCTTCGACCCGCGCAGCAACTCGGTCACGCTTGACCCCGATGCTTACCACACCACCTCCATCACTGCAGTTGCAACCGCCGTACACGAAATGGGCCACGCAACCCAGCATGCCGAGGAATACGGCATGATGAAGTTCCGCAGTGCGCTTGTTCCCGTCGTGAACCTGTGCTCAAACGCATGGATTATCATCTTTATGATTGGCCTGTTCGCAGGTGCCGCCGGCGGCGCATTCATCAAGCTTGCCATCATTATGTTCGCAGCCACGCTGCTGTTCCAGCTCGTCACTCTGCCCGTTGAGTTTGACGCATCGCGCCGTGGCCTCACGTATCTGAAAGCCTCTGGCATGAACGGTGCCGAACTCGCGGGCGCCTCCAACGTGCTTCGTGCCTGCGCGCTTACGTATGTTGCTGCCGCGCTCACCTCGCTTCTGCAGCTCATTTACATGGTGCTTTCGACGCGTTCGGAAGACTAATCGCCCATGCTCGCTTCGCAAGTCGAACAACAACAGGGTGATGACGAGAAAAAACCCTTGAGCATCTCCGAGGCTCTCGATGTTGCCAAGGGTTCGCTTGAGAAGCTGAAGCTGCGCGTGCTCGGCGAGGTCTCGGAAGTCAATGTGAAACCGGGGTATGCCAACGCATACTTCACGCTGAAAGACGAGACCGGCACGCTGCCCTGCCAGATGTGGCACGATCGATTCGAGAAATGCGGCATCACGCTCGAAGTGGGCATGATGGTAGAACTCGTCGGTCGATTTTCGCTCTACCCGAAAAAAGGGCGCATGCACTTCCAGGTGTTCGCCATCTCCGTGGCGGGCGAGGGCGTGCTGCGCCAGCAGGTCGCCATGCTCCAGCGCAAGCTTGAAGCAGAAGGCCTCATGGCGCCCGAACGCAAAGTTCCCGTGCCTGCGTATCCCATGAAAATCGGCGTAGTGACCTCGCCACGCGGCGATGCCATCCATGACGTTTTGCGCACAACGCGCCGCAGGTTTCCCCTTGCGCATATCTATGTTGCAGGCGTTCCGGTCGAAGGCGCGCGTGCACCTGAATACATCGTCGAAGGCATGCGCGCGTGCTTTCGAGCCCGCGTCGAAGTCATATTGCTCGTACGCGGTGGCGGAAGCTACGAAGATCTCATGCCCTTCAACGACGAACAGCTCGCCCGCGCCATTGTGAAATGCCCCATTCCCGTCGTAACGGGCATCGGGCACGAACCCGACACCACGATCGCCGACTTAGTTGGAGACTTACGCGCTTCTACGCCTACCGGCGCCGCCGAAGCGGTCACCGTGCAAACATCGCAACTCGCAGCCCAGCTGCGATCGATGGGGGAGTATATCGCGCAGCGTCAGCAGCAGCGAATCCAGCATGCAACGCTTTCGCTCGACCGATACGCCACGCGACCCATATTCAAAGACCCTCGGTCGATGTTCGCAAGCGACCTTATCACACTCGATATAGTGCACGACAGGCTCTCTCGAGCTCTTCCAGCCAATATCGAGCGAGACAAAACCCGCCTTGCAGCATATGCCTCGCGGCTTTCCGTAAAGCCAGCTGTTTTCGATCGCGCTTCCGCAAAGCTCGAAAACTACTCTTCGAGGCTTCGCAGCTCCACCGCTTCGCTCGATCGAGATACGCTGCGCCTTTCTGCGCAATGCGACAGGCTTCGTGAAGTTTCCTCGAAACTCCTCACCCCTACGCAGCATGAAGTGGCATTGAAGGCAGGGCGTCTCCACGATTTATCGCCACTTGCAACGCTTTCCCGCGGCTATGCAATAGCACGCGACGGGGAAGGCCGTATCGTGAAATACGCCTCGGCGCTTTCACCCGGCGATACCTTTGAAGTAACCGTTGCCGACGGCAGCATCTGCGCAACCGTCGATTCCATTCGCGCTTCTGAAAGGAGCGACTCATGACCGACACCACCACCGCAACCGAACCGAAAAAGGTGAGCGACCTGACTTTTCGCGAAGCCATGGCGGAGCTCGATACCACGGTCACCACGCTTGAGAGCAACTCTCTCGAACTCGAGGAGAGCCTAAAAGCCTACGAACGAGGCGTTGCGCTGCTTGCCGATCTACAGGCCCGACTCGCGAACGCCCAACAAAAAGTCGATGTGCTTATGGGCCAGCTCGACGCTCCCGCCGACGATGCGACCACTGACAGCACTCTTTCGTAGTATTCTTGGCATTTGCATTACACTAAAGTGCATAAAACTCTCTCAATGCGCGCATTGCGCGAGAAAGGCAGCATGGCATATGACCGACTGCGTATTCTGTAAAATTGCCGCTGGCGAAATTCCTGCCAGCGTAGTATACGAGGACGACAAGGTTATTGCGTTCGACGACCTTGAACCCCAAATGCCCGTGCATACGCTCATCATCCCTAAGCAGCACTTCGCCAACATTGGCGACGGTTTGCCAGACGACCTTATGGGCCATCTTTTCAATACCGTGAAGAAGATCGCGGAAATCAAAGGCATCAATAAAACCGGCTTTCGCGTCATCGTCAACACCGGCGACGACGCCCAGCAATCGGTTCATCACATCCATGTGCACGTTTTGGGCGGCGCTCCGATGAACTCTGGATCGCCTGCTCTCTAAAATCGTTCGACACGGGGGAACTTTGTGAAAATTCTCGTCATCAATGCTGGTTCTTCTTCATTGAAATACCAGCTCATCGACACTGAAAACAATAAAATGCTCGCCAAGGGCCTGTGTGAGCGCGTCGGAAGCAAAGATTCCTATATCAAGCACGGCGCCGACAAAGACGAACGCATCTTCGCTCAATACATGGCCGACCACGAAGAGGCCTTGGCAGTCGTGTTCGATGCGCTGTGCCACAGCGAGCGTTCGACCATTCATTCCATTAATGAAATCGACGCCATCGGGCATCGCATCGTGCATGGTGGCAATTATTTCGACTCCTCGGTGCTCATCACGCCCGATGTCATCAAGAAAATCGAAAGCCTCTGCACATTGGCGCCGCTCCATAACCCGCCCGCGCTCAAATGCATCAACGTATGCGAGAGAATGGCTCCCGACATGCCGCAGGTGGCCGTTTTCGACACGTCGTTCTTCCAGTCGCTCCCGCCTTCGGCGTACATGTATCCGCTGCCATACGAACTGTGCGAGAAGCATCAGATTCGCAAATACGGCGCGCATGGAACGTCGCATCGCTATATCGCGCAACGCTGCGCAGCCCTCATGGGGCAGCCAATCGAAGATTTGAAGATTATCACATGCCACCTGGGCAACGGTTGCTCGATTTCTGCTGTCGACCACGGCATCGCCGTTGACACGTCTATGGGATTCACTCCGCTCGACGGCCTTATGATGGGCACGCGTTGTGGCGCCATCGACCCGGCCATCATTCCGTTTTTGGAAGAAGCCGAAGACCTTACGCCACCTCAAATCAATGAGCTCATGAATAAGAAATCGGGCCTGTTGGGCGTTTCTGGCATCAGCAACGATATGCGTGACGTGCGCAAGGGCGCCGAAGAAGGCAATGAGCGTGCAGTGCTCGCCTACGAGATGTACGCGCACTCCATTCGTAAATACCTCGGTCAATATCTCGTTGAAATGGCCGGCTGCGATGCTATCGTGCTTACCGCGGGCGTCGGCGAAAACTGCGACCGCATGCGACGCATCGTGTTCGCAGGTCTGCAGCCGCTGGGCATTATCCTTGACCAGGAGAAGAACCGCCGCGATTACCACGGCAAAGAGCGCTTCATTTCCCGTGACGATTCCCCGGTTAAAATCATCGTGATTCCAACCAACGAGGAATTCATGATTGCCCAAGATACGTTGAGCATCGTGTCGGATCTCAAGAAATAACGAGTTCGACCAACCAAAGGCCCCATGCCCTGCGTCCAAGAACGAACGTTCAATTGGAGGCAGGGCATGGGGCCTTTCTCGTTCATAATGCAAAAAAACGGGCCGCATAAGGCGGCCCGAAATATATTCCATAGAGGGACAAAACTCGAAGAGCGATTAAGCCTCCTGTGCCTGAACGGCGGTAATGGCAATAACGCCCAACACGTCCTCGGCAGAGCAGCCGCGAGACAAGTCGTTCATCGGAGCACCCAGGCCCTGAGTAATGGGGCCGTATGCCTCGGCCTTTGCCAGACGCTGCACGAGCTTGTAGCCAATGTTCGCAGCATCGAGGTCGGGGAAGACCAAAACGTTCGCCTTGCCGGCGACAGGGGAGTCGGGAGCCTTGCTTGCGGCAACACTCGGAACGAGCGCGGCGTCGGCCTGGAGCTCGCCGTCAATAGCGAACTCAGGAGCCTTCTGCTTAGCAAGAGCAAGCGCCTCGACGATCTTTTGCGTATCGTCGTCTTTCACCGAACCGTAGCTCGAATGCGAAAGCATAGCAACACGAGCTTCGGCCCCGAGAAGTTTCTCGTAGCTCTTTGCCGTCGCAACGGCGATTTCAGAAAGGTCTTCCGCATTCGGCTGAATGCATACCGCGCAGTCGCTGAACATAAACGTGCCGGCATCGCCAAACTCGCAGTTCGGAACTTCCATAACAAAGAAGGAGCTCACGAGCTTGCTGCCAGGCGCAGTTTTAATGATGCGCAGCGCAGGATGCAACACGTCTTTGGTTGCATGGCAAGCGCCACCAACCAAGCCATCTGCATGGCCAGTCTTCAGCAGCATGGTGCCAAAATACATGACATCATCCATTTGAGCTTCCGCTTCTTCGGGGGTAACGCCCTTGCTCTTGCGCAACTCGTAGAACGCCTCGGCCATTTCTTTGCGAAGCTCGCCTTTGGTGTTGTCGATAATGGTCGCGCCATCGAGATTGAAGCCCTTTTCAGCGACCTCTTCAGGTTTGCCGACAATCACGATGTTTGCAAGACCTTGCTCCAGCGCCTTCTCGGCAGCTTCCAGGATGCGCTCGTCATTGCCCTCGGGCAAAACGATGGTCTTCTTATCGGCCTTAGCGCGGTCGATCATAGTGCTCAGAAACGTTGCCATGCAGCGTCCTTTCTCTTGAATCAGCATGCCCCCAATGATAACGCAGAGCCCAGCATCCGAGATTTATCAACACTCAATCTGGTGATTTCATAGGCTGAACGGCGGCAGGGAAGAGACTGCACGGCAAATCCCTATAATAAGGCGCGTTTGAGGTATCGCCGGTGCAAAAGGCGCATGTGATTCGCATTTCGCACGGTCGATATGAATTATTCCCAGGTCGCATGCGTTTCTATGCATGGCCTCGAAAGGGTTCGAAAATGAAAACCATTTCTTTCGCCGTTCCTTGTTACAACTCCGCCGCATATATGGACAAGTGCATTGAATCGCTGCTCGCGTGCGACGAGGGCAAAAACGACATTGAGATTCTTATCGTTGATGACGGCTCTACGAAAGACAATACGGCAGAAATCGCCGATGCTTGGCAGGAAAAATATCCTGACACCATTCGAGCGATTCATAAACCCAACGGCGGTCATGGTTCGGCCGTTAATACCGGGCTCGCCAATGCTGAGGGCCGCTATTTCAAGGTCGTCGACTCCGACGACTGGCTTGACAAAGACGCAATGCATGAAGTTATGGCATACCTGCGCCGCCAAATGGAGCTCGCAGAGCCGACCGATATGGTAATTGGCAATTACGTCTATGAAAAAGTGCATGAAGGCACACGCACCGTCATGGGATACAAGAACGTTTTCCCCGTAGGCGAGGAATTCGGCTGGGATGATACGAAGCATTTCCACCAGTCGCAGTACCTTCTCATGCATTCGGTGATTTATCGCACCGAGCTCCTGCAAGATTTAGGCTTGAAGCTTCCCGAGCACACGTTCTACGTTGACAACATTTTCGTGTTTAAGCCTCTTCCGAGTGTGCGCACCATGTACTACCTCGATGTAGACATGTATCGCTACTTCATCGGCCGCGATGACCAGAGTGTCAACGAGAAGAACATGATCAAGCGCGTCGACCAGCAGCTGCGCGTCACCCGCATTATGATGAACGCGGTCGATGTCTACGCCCTGCCGCCGGAGCAGAACAAGCTGCGCGCCTATATGCTGAACTATTTCTCGATGATGATGGCGATTTCCAGCATCTTCCTGACTTTGGACGGCAGCAAGGAGGCGCTGGCCAAGCGCCGCCAGCTGTGGGATGACCTCAAGGCACACGACGGCCACCTCTACCGCCGCTGCCGCTTCTCGGTGGCGGAGGGCTGCAACCTGCCCGGCTGGCTGGGCAGCAAGATCAGCATCGGCGGCTACCGCATTGCCCAGAAGATCTTCAAGTTCAACTGAGGTACACCCATGCAGGACTATACAATCATCTTGTTTGATCTGGACGGCACGCTGACGGACTCCGCCCCGGGCATTCTGAACTCCGTGCGCTACGCCTGCCGCAAGCTTGGACTGCCTATCCCCGGTGAGGAGACGCTGCGCCGCTTTCTCGGCCCGCCGCTTATCGCCTCCTTCCGGGAGCTGATGGGGCTGGAGCGACGCCGAGGCCGACCACGCAGTCAGCGCGTTCCGGGAGTATTTCCCCACGAAAGGCATTTTTGAAAATGAGGTCTATGACGGCGTCCCGGCCCTGCTGGCCGATCTGAAAGCCGCCGGGAAAACCGTCATCATCGCCACCAGCAAGCCGGAGGCGTATGCCCGGCGTATTCTGGAGCATTTCGGTCTGGCGCAGTACTGCGATTTCATCTGCGGCGCCACGCTCGATGAGACCCGCACAGACAAGGCCGAGGTCATTGCCTATGCACTGGAAACGGCAGGCATCACTGACAAGAGCCGCGCCGTCATGGTCGGCGACCGCGAGCATGATGTGCTGGGTGCCAAGAAAAACGGCCTGCCCTGCATCGGGGCCGTCTACGGCTACGG